>ERZ827108.246-NODE-246-length-92574-cov-10.367503_pt1 | contig 92574 bp, 108 predicted proteins | sample MGYA00519921_ERZ827108 | MGnify/ENA primary metagenome ERZ827108 (study PRJEB31778, sample SAMEA3449258) | human gut metagenome | biome: human gut; feature: human-associated habitat; material: faeces | place: United Kingdom | collected 2010/2012 ... | reverse complement strand
ACGATATTAAAAGAAAGGAAACGTGTGATAATTAACTTCCTAATTATCATACAAGGAATTTATGACATATGGAAGAAAAAATAAAAAAATTGAAAGAAAAACTAAACTACATTGGAACACGTGACTTGTTAGGGATGATAAGCATTCATTTTATTACATTTGCAAATAATGCCGAAGATGTTGCTACGCAAGCAGACATATTTAATAAGACAAAACTTATGTCCCCACAAAAACAATATATGTATCTTGCTGGTTTACTTATGAGCACAGAGGATAAAAGTGCTGGTAGTATTATGAAAAATGAGGAAAGTGGGATATTTGATGAACTCGAAAAAGACGTGCAAGAAATCACTCAAGAATATATAAAGACATTTCTTAATATTGATTACAAAGCTGAACCAGACAATGCAAAAAGAAACTTAGTTTCTATGGAAGCATTTACATCTTATTTTGATACAGGAATATTGAGATATCCAGAACAAACAATAGAATTAATCCGGGAATTATACGCTGATTTTGATTTGTATTTGGAAGAAATGACGGGGTTGATATTAGAAGATTTTATATCATTTTACCAATTGGTATATGACACATTTGAAGAAACAATGAATGCATCAAAATATGCAGTGGAAAGTATAAAAAGACAGTTAGATTCTTTTAATCCATTTGCGGTTGATATAGAAAGAGGATATGAGCGTTTTTTGTCTTTTGCACAAGGAACCGCAAGCATAAATTTTCAAAATGCAATGGATAACTTAAATACCATTAAGTCAGCAAGTGTTATAGAAATGTTTGGAACGAAAAAAGGAGAAAAATTATTAGATATTTTTGGACTATATAGAGCAGAAACGGATTTTCTATATTACAATGGAAAAAACCCATTTGCAGATAAACCGCTTTGTTGGATTGATAAAGAAATATTATTTATTGTACATCCGCAATTTTTATTAAATGCAATATACAATTATATTACAGATACATTAGAGAATCCTAAAAATTCATTTGCAGATAAATATAAGAAATCAAAAGCAGATATAGTTGAAAACTTATTTATAAAGTTATTGAAAAAAATATTTGGAGAAGAAGCAAAATATCATACAAGTGTATGCGAAGAACGCGGAACAAAAGAGCATGATATTTTGATTGAATTTAAAGATTATATTTTGATAGCAGAGGTAAAGGCATCAAAAGTTAGAGAGCCATTTTTTAATCCTGAAAAGGGATATAAACGAGTTCACGATCATTTTAATTCAGATAGTGGAATTGGTGGAGCATATGAGCAGGCAATAATTCTAAAAAAATTTATTGAAACTAAAAATGATACTATCTTGTTTGAAAATAAAAATAAAAAATTTGTAGTAGAAAATGTATCAAATAAAAAAATATTGCCAATTGTATTAACCTTGAATCAATTTGGAAGTTTAGCTGTAAATACTAGCATGATACTAAAAAAAGAGGATAATCAGCCATATCCTTGGGTTTGTAATTGGCATGACTTGGAAAATATTATAGAGATATTACAATATCTTAATAAAAAACCGGAAGATTTTATAGATTATATTGTTTGGAGAATTGCAAATCATCCCAATGTGTTATCTTCAGATGAATTGGATGTGATAGAAGGATATTTTGTAAATTCATATGTGAAAGAGAAAAAAGGAGCAATATATTTTCCCCCAAACGGCCCAAGTTTAATTGATAAAATTTATTTTGAAAAACATGGAATTCCATACGAGTTTCCTCTGGAAAAGCCACCTGTGCATAAAAAGAAAAAAATAGGAAGAAATGACCCTTGTCCATGTAACAGTGGAAAGAAATTTAAGAAATGTTGTATTGGAAAGGGAATTTATGATTAAAAATATACAAAATTTAACAGAGTATATCTGCATCCCCTTTCGTTAAATAATGCACCCCCATCAGTAGTCTGAACCCCCTTAACTGACTACGATTTGACTACTACACATTGCCTTGAATTGTAACATTTTGAAGTATTTTGCAAAAAGTGTAGTCATTAACAGGAAAAATACAATGCCCGGAAAAGCCGATAAAACAACGCAAAACACGGCATTACAGAACAGGAGAAAATTATGATTAAAGTTTTATTCATCTGCCACGGCAGGACTGTGGAAATGCAGTAAAATCAGTACTTTATGGGGCAAAATGGGGCAGATTTTTGCACTTGTAGTAGTTGGAGACTACGGTAATACTACGAATGGAAAGATGAAAAACAGGAAATGTGGATAATCGTTAAAAAGTAGCAGTAACCTAACAGTTTCCAAATTTTGCAATAACAATACAAATGTATTGAAATAGAAATGATTTAGCATTATAATGAAGAAAATAGATGGAAGCGAGGTGCTGAACATGGCTAGTACAATTCAGGTCAGAGTAGAAGATGAGTTAAAGAGTAAATCAGATGCACTATTTAAGGATTTAGGAACAGATACAACAACAGCAATCAGAATGTTTTTAACCCAGGCAGTTGCGACAAATGGATTTCCTTTTGAAATAAAAAGGCAGACAGAATCAAATCCATATGCACCTATGACGGAGGCAGAAATGCTTGCAAAATTGGAAAAGTCCAGAGAACAGGGGATGTTCAGAGATGCAGATCTTGTGGTTTCTGATATAAGGTTGAAGTATGGATTATAAGATTGTTTTGATGAGGGATGCAGAGGAGGATCTTGATAGATTCATCACATATCTTTTGTTTGAAAAGAAAAGTGAGCAGGCTGCAAGAAATTTATTAAATGATTTCGAAGCAACAAAAACAAGTCTGTCAAATGTTGCTGGAAGTCTGAAACTTTGTGATAATCCAAAATTAAGAGCGTTAGGATATCGAAGAATTAATTTTTTATCGCATCGATATTTTATGCTTTATCGTATTGAAAACGATACTGTTTATGTGGATAATATTTTTCATGAATTGCAAGATTATGAAAATAAAATGAATTAAATACTGGAATATAAAACTGTAAGTGAGTCGCGATACGCGATACTGTAAAATGATTGACAAAGCTTATGTCCTCTGATATATTCTTGTCAGAGGGCATGGTATTTTAAATTGAAAACATTGTTTTCATACGTTTATTTCACCTCATGCAAGTGAGCTGCTGTAAACATGGAAAAACAAAGAATTAAATTTAACTTATCTTGTCCAATTGTGGGTAATGCATCATCGAATGGATTGTCTATTGTTGGGCTCTTTTTATGTCTTCTAGTAAAAATACACTAGGAGGTATCATATGGAAACAAATGATTTAATTGGTATCGAAAACCAGATTGATTACAAATTTAAGAATAAGGATTTGCTGCAGCAAGCATTTGTTCGTAGGTCTTATTCTGTGGAGAATGGTGGCTCAGACAATGAGATTCTTGAATTTATCGGAGACAAGGTTCTGGATTTAATTGTTGTTCAAATGCTTACAGAAGAATATGGATATATGGCATCTGAGTGCGAAGATTTTAAACCAGATGAATGTAATGATTTTTATTCTGATTATGACGAAGGTCAATTAACAGAAATAAAAAGAAGTCTTGTTCAAAGAAAAAATCTTGCAGAAAGAATTAATCTGCTGGGATTCTCTGAGTTCCTAATTATGGGAAATAGCGATATTAACAATAACATTGACGAAAAAGACTCTGTTAAGGAAGATTTGTTTGAAGCTATTGTGGGAGCCGTTACGTTGGACTGTAATTGGGATATGAAGGTGCTTAAACAAGTTGTAGAGCAAATGTTGGAACCGGATTTTACGGAGGAAGATAATAATTATATTCAATTATTACAGGAATGGTCATTAAGGAAAAATGGCACATTGCCTTTGTATCATGTAGAATCATATAATACGTCACATTGGTATATAATGGGATATGTTTATGATGTAGAATCTTTGACCGGAAAAAATCCAGCATATAAGGCGTATCTTAAAATAGATGGTTTTGACAAGATAATACTTGGATTTGGAGATTCTCAAAAAGAGGCTAGAAAGAATGCTGCAAAATATGCTTATACATATTTTGAACAAAACAATTTACTATTTACAATTCGTGATGAAATTCAAAGTCCAAACAAGAATGACTCAATAAATCAGCTTGAGATACTTGCAAGGCGAGGCTATTTTTCGATTCCTAAGTATGATTTTAAAGAAAATCATGATAAGGATGGTAATCCAATCTGGAAATGTGAGTGCATTATCGACGAGATAGATAAGCCTATATATGCAGAATCATCAGTAAAGAAGGATGCAAAAAAAATAGCAGCTTTTGGGATGCTAATGAAGGTATTAGAGGAGGATTAAAGGAAACCAATCATTAGGGTATTCTTATTAGAATTGGTGATAGGACTTGACTTATATTTGGATGCTGACGCAGAAAGAAGCATTTTTAAAGATACATTACACGGGAAGAATTAGGATGTAGTTGCAGAAAGACCTCTGGATCTTTGACAGATTCAGAGGCCTTTTTACTTTATTTTCCACTGAAGACAGGCATAACTTTAAGCAGACCGTAACCTTTAATGGGAGCAATGTTTTTCAATACTTGCATATCTGCGTCACTGATTTTAAAATCTACAGCAGCATTTTCTTTCATATGTACAGGATTTGCAGTTTTAGGTAGGACTACAGTGCCTAACTGAAGATCATATCTGATGCAGAGTTGTGAAACAGAAACATCATATTTATTAGCAAGAGCTATAACTTCTTTGTTTTTCAACATTTTTCCATGAGCAATCGGTGCATAAGATTCTACAAGGATACCATTATTTTTACAGAAAGAAATTAACTCCGCAGGGGTATTGCTGATATGACAGAGCACCTGATTTACCATAGGTCTAATCTCACAGTGATCGAGAATGTTTTGCAGATCGTCCTCAAGGAAATTTGATACTCCAATTGCTTTTACTTTACCCGCTTTATAGGCTTCTTCGAGTGCACGCCAGACTTCAATATTTTCTCTGAAATAACGCTGAGTCCTGTTACGCCATTTTTTCCAAGGTTGAGGAGCGTGAATAATAATGAGGTCGAGATAATCAAGCCCTGTCTTACTGAGAATGTCACAAATGGCTTTTTTGGCATCAGCATAGCTTTTTGCTTCGGCAGCAATTTTGCTGGTGACAAAAAGTTCTTCACGAGAAACACCACAGGTACGGATACCTTCGCCAACACCCGCCTCATTATTGTATGCCTGAGCGGTATCAATCAGACGGTAACCTAACTTTACTGCCTCACGGACTGCTCCAGCAGCATCCTTATTGTTAATAAACCAGGTTCCAAGTCCAAGATTTGGAATTTCTATGTTATTGGATAAATGATATGTTTCGTTTAAAATCATAGTGAGCCTCCTTAAAGTTTTGAATATTCCTGATCAGATACTTTTTCAAGCCATTTGGTGCCGGAATCTTTGCCGGGAATTTCTACTGCAAGATGTGAAAACCAACAATTTCTTTTTGCACCATGCCAGTGTTTTACACCAGAAGGAATATAAATAACGGAACCGGGAACCAAACTTTGTGCTTTTTTTCCTTCTTCCTGATACCAACCTTCTCCAGCAGTGCAGATGAGAACCTGACTACCACCAGAGGATGCATTATGGATATGCCAGCTATTTCTGCATCCAGGCTCAAATGTTACATTTGAGACAAATGGTCTTCCTGCTATTGGAGCTGTTCTGGGATTCAGGTAGCTGTTACCGATGAAATACTGGGCATAAGCATCATTAGGAGAACCTTTACCGAACATATTTGCCTTATCAAAAGTAGTGTGTCCTTTTGGGATAGTAGCGGCAATTTCCGGAAGAGCATGATATTCTGACTCGGATACCGGACGGACAAATTCATTCCTAACATCTTCTCCGCCTATTTCAATGGTAATATGTGAGAACCAACTGTCTTTCTTTGCACCATGCCAGTGTTCTACATTTGTTGGAATGTCAATAACAGAGCCGGGAACCAGTGAAACAGGATCTTTTCCTTTTTCCTGGTACCAGCCTTCTCCAGCAGTGCAGATAAGAATTTGACCACCACCAGTAGTGCCGCGATGAATATGCCAGAAACATCTTGCTCCCGGTGCAAAACTTACATTTACAAAGAAATAGTCCTGCTTACCAATCAATTTCAAGGGTTTCATATAGGTTTTTCCTGTCATGTTCTTAGCAAACATGAAATTGGGAATGCCTGTTCCAAAGTAGTTTGCTTTTTTAAATTCAGATTTAGAAGTGTACTTCATAGGGTGTCCTCCTTAAAATTTTTTATTTACGCTAAGCAGATATAGACATTCATCACATCCGGCAGATTGACGAGCTGATGGAGTGACTCTGGTTCCAACTGTCCAATGACGATACGAGGTGAGCTTGATAAAGTGTCTTTCATGCAGATAGAAAGGAAACCATGTTCTAATAAAAGAGTCCCTTTTTTAATTTGTGTGCTATAATCCATTGGATCGTATCTTCCCTTTGCAATAGAGAAATGATAATGGCTATCTTCTTTCAGACCTGATAGTGAGTATGGTAGATGCTTTTCAAAATCAGAAGCTGAAAGGGAATTGTTTAAGTCAGCAAATAATATGACATTTCCATCTGTGATGATAATCTTGCTCATTTTATACCTGCCTGTTGATTTATATCCATATGGATATTATAATAATGATCAGTGGAAAATAACATTTCCAGTTTTTAGAAAGTGGAGTTTATGCCATACTTTTTAGAAAAGTGGATATTTTTTAGAGAGGTGTAGGATGTCGTTAGGGAAAAAGCAGGATTTACGAGTTATAAAAACAAAAGAAGCCATCTATAGTGCATTTAAGCAGATGGTATGTGAAATGGATGCTGACAAAATTACAATACGTGAACTGACTGACCGAGCAAGGATACATTATAAAACTTTTTATCTGCATTACACATGTATTGAAGCCTTGTTTGAAGATGTGATAGGACAGATGCTGGAAGCATATTTCAGTGAGATCAATAAGATTCCGCCGGACGCTCCGTTCACAGAAACAAACCGGGTATTTTTCGAGTTTATGTCTAAACAGGAACCATATATGGAAAAGCTGATATCTGCTCCAAGTTACCGTGAGTTTGCAGACAGAGGATTTCTGGCTATGCTGAGGCATAACAGAGAAAGGTATAATCCTTATGCTACATATACAAAAGAGGAACAGAATATCATCAATAACTACCTTTGCACAACATCCATGAATATGTATCGACAATGGATTGAGGATGGGAAAAAACTACCGTTGGAGAGAATGATTGAGTTGTCAGGGCAACTGTTGGCGAAGGGGATTGACTCGGTTATCAAAGTGTAGATAATAAAGAGGTATGTTGATTATCTCAGCCCTTTTCGTTAAATAATGCACACCCCCATCAGTAGTCTGAACCCCCTTAACTGACTACGATTTGACTACTACATACTGCCTTGAATTGCACCATTTTGAAGTATTTTGCAAAAAGTGTAGTTTTAAACAGGAAAATACGATGTCCGAAAAAGCCGATAAAACCTTGCAAAACTCGGCATTACAGGGCATTTGCGCGAAACAATGAGGAAAATAACCACTATGCTGGCATAAATGGCTATTTGACGAATGTCGCGACAACGAGCGATAGCGAGATGAGAACAGGAGAAAATTATGATAAAAGTGCTTTTCATCTGCCACGGCAACATCTGCAGGTCTCCCATGGCGGAGTTCGTACTAAAATCCATGGTTGCCAAACGCGGACTCGCCGAACAATTTGAAATTGCTTCTGCAGCCACGAGCACAGAAGAAATATGGAATGGGATAGGCAATCCGGTATATCCTCCGGCAAAGGCCGAACTAGCAAAGCATGGCTTAAGCTGTGAAGGAAAAAGAGCAGTCCAATTAAAAGCTTCCGATTATGACTATTACGATTACCTCATCGGCATGGATACCGAAAATATATCCAACATAGAAAAAATAACCGGTCATAAAGCAGGAACGAAAATACGGTTACTTCTGGAATTTAACAACGAATCCAAATCTGTGCGAGACCCATGGTACTATAATTGCTACGACGAAACATATCGTGATGTTGTAACAGGCTGTACTGCATTTTTGCAGTATTTAGAAGCACAAGGTAAGCTGTAACTGCAACATACAAACCAATAAGCCAATTATTGTTTTCGCTTATCTCTTGGATAACATAGAAGTTATCTATGTTATCCAGAATACCCCATCCAACACCAACCACCGAAATCCATCAGCAAAATCATCCCCATCATCCCTCAAGCAAAATCCCCCAAATTGTTCTAATCACTATGACAAATTTCATCTACCCATGTCGATTTTTGGCTATTTTGTATATAGTATTGCATTTATTGCTCAAATATTGTAAAATGTTACCAATATGTTTTTTGGTAAAACCGAAGACAACTATATAAAATGTTAGGAATTTGAAACCAAGGGGGGTATCAGATGGAGCATCAGGAAACTATCGATAACATCAAAGAACATCAGCAGGAAATACGCCAGAAATTGCAGGAAAATGTAAGGGTTGGATTTTTGAGTTCAATTCGAACCCGAATTGTATTAACGGTTATAACTACCATTGTTATATGTGCCGGTTTGATTTGGATAACAGTAAAGCCGGCGACCACAAAGACATTTTCCGAAATGCAGAGTAACTACATCGATGATGTGGCAATGGCATATGGAGAAATGTTAGAAAGCTATATGCAAAAAGACGGCTTGGATTGCGTAAGCTCAACACAGGTACAAAGCCTGTTAAAGCGAATCCAGATTAACGGCAAGGAAAGCAGTTATGCGTATGTCGTAGACTTAAACGGTACGATGTTGTATCATCCGATAGCAGATAAAATCGGACATCCGGTAGAGAATTCTGTAGTAAAGAATATGCTTGCAGAGATTGCAGAAGGAAAACCGCAGGAAGTAGGTGTATATGAGTATGAGTTCCGTGGCTCAATTAAATATGCCGGAATCTATCCGGATGTTGATGACGGCTTTCTGTTAATCATATCAGCAGATAAATCTGAAATAAATAAAGACATTAATACCATATTGGGACGTACCATGCTTGCTATTGCTTTCGCATTTATCGTATGTGTTGGTGTTGCATGTGTGATAGCGTATCTGCTTGCAAAGCCGATTAAAGAAATGTCGGGAATTGCAAATCAGTTTGCAACGTTGGATTTGAGACAGGACGAGAAACAGGGACAGTTAGAACAGCGTAAGGATGAAGTAGGTGTTATGGGACGCTCACTGAATGAACTGCGGAATCAGTTTGAGGTTGTAATCAGTGAGATTAAACAGCAGAGTAACCACCTGTATACCGCAGCGACTGCCTTGGATGAACATACCCAGCAGACAGCAACCAATATCGGTCAGGTAGAAAGTGCAGTATACGAAATTGCAGAAGGTGCCAGCTCACAGGCAGAAGAGACACAGAAGGCAACCGAGAATGTCATTCAGATGGGTGATATGGTAAAGGAAACAAATGCAGAGGTTACGAATCTGTATAGCTATGCAGATTCCATGCGGGCAGCAGGAGATGAAGCGTCCAAGACCTTACAGGAATTAAATGATATAAATGAGAAAGCAAGGGGTTCCATTGACTTAATTTACGAACAGACCAATAATACGAATGAATCCGCATTGAAGATTCGTGAGGCAACAGAGTTGATTACATTTATAGCAGAGCAGACGAATCTGTTATCCCTGAATGCTTCCATTGAGGCTGCCAGAGCCGGAGAACAGGGAAGAGGCTTTGCAGTTGTAGCGTCTCAGATACAGAAGCTTGCAGAACAGTCAAATGAATCCGCAAGACAGATTGCAGAGATTATTAATTTGCTGATTGCAGATTCCAATGAAGCAGTTGGAACCATGAATGATGTAAAACAGATAATGGAAGAACAAAATCAGAATATCCATAGAATCGAGCAGGAATTTGAAAATCTGTACGAGCAGATGGATATGTCAATTGAGGGTGTTGGAAATATCGCAGATAAGACAAAGCTTCTGGATAAAGCAAGAGTCAATGTAATAGACAGTGTGCAGAACCTTACGGCAATTGCGGAAGAGAACGCAGCCGGTACGGAGGAAACCTCCGCTTCGGTAGCAGAGGTCAGCAACATTGTCAGCCAGATTTCAGAAAATGTAAACGAGCTTCGTTCCATTGCAGAGATTTTGGAAAATCGTATGCAGGATTTTGTGATAGACGATTGACAAAGAAATGCTTTTATGTTAACGTAGCAGTTAGAAATGCAAAGACAAGGAAGAGTAGAACCTTGGAAGTAGCCAGAGAGCTGTCGGCTGGTGTGAGACAGTTATGGAAAAGGTTTGAACTGGCCTTTGAGCAGCGGGCTGAACAGAGAGTAGGCTTAGCCGGTGCCTGACCGTTATGACAGGAGGATATAAGACCCATGAATAAAGAAATAGTTATTTCTAAGGTTCGTATCTGTGAAGAGTGCATACAGAAGTATGAATTAGAGTGGTACCGCGTAAGAGCAATGTTAGCCTTGCGTCTCTATGAGAAGTAGAGACGTGGGGCTTTTTATAATGAAACGCATACGTTGGTTTTCTTTCACATAGGATACGGTAGAAGCGTGTTGGGTAGAAGAAGCATAGGAGGTAGTAAGATGAAGAATTATCAGAAGTATCAAAGAGGCTATTTTATGCCGCCAACAGAGTGTTTGAAATGGACACACAAGGAATACATAGACCATGCACCACAGTGGTGCTCCGTAGATTTGCGGGATGGCAATCAGGCGTTGATTGTTCCGATGAGTCTGGAGGAAAAGGTAGAATTTTTCAAAATGCTGGTTCGGATAGGCTTTAAGGAAATTGAGGTTGGATTTCCGGCAGCATCCGAGACAGAATATGCATTTCTTCGTACCTTGATTGAGGACAATCTGATACCGGATGATGTTACGGTACAGGTATTGACCCAGTCCAGAGAGCATATCATCAAGAAGACCTTTGAAGCGGTCAGAGGCTGTAAAAAGGCAGTGGTACATTTGTATAATTCAACCTCGGTTGCCCAGCGGGAGCAGGTATTTAAGAAATCTAAGCAGGAAATTCTGGAAATCGCGGTATCCGGTGCAAAGCTGTTAAAGCAATTGGCAGAAGAAGATGGCGGTAACTTCCAGTTTGAATATTCACCGGAGAGCTTTACCGGAACCGAACCGGAATATGCACTTGAGGTATGTAACGCAGTAATCGATGTATGGCAGCCAACGGCAGATAACAAAGTGATTATCAACCTTCCGGCAACCGTAGAAATGTCTTTGCCGCATGTATATGCCAGCCAGATTGAATACATGAGCGAGAACATGAAGAATCGTGAAAATGTAATACTTTCGCTTCATCCGCATAATGACAGAGGATGTGGCGTGGCAGATGCAGAGCTTGGCTTGCTTGCCGGAGCAGACCGGATTGAGGGTACATTGTTTGGAAACGGTGAACGAACCGGAAATGTAGACATTATTACCTTGGCTATGAATATGTATACTCATGGCGTAGACCCACAGCTTGATTTGAGCAATATTCCGGAATTGACCGAATTATATGAGCGGGTAACCCGGATGCATGTGTATGAGCGTTCTCCATATACCGGACAGTTGGTATTTGCAGCATTTTCAGGTTCTCATCAGGATGCCATTGCAAAGGGCATGAAATGGCGGGAAGAGAAGCAGAGTGATCGCTGGACGGTACCGTATCTTCCGTTGGACCCACAGGATGTTGGAAGAAAGTACGATGGAGATGTAATTCGAATTAACAGTCAGTCCGGAAAGGGCGGCATTGGTTACTTATTAGAGCAGAAGTATGGCTTTAATCTTCCGCCGAAAATGCGGGAAGACCTCGGCTATACCGTCAAGGAAGTATCCGACCATCAGCACAAGGAGCTGGCAGCCAATGAAGTATTGGATATTTTCCAGAAGACATATGTGAATATATGCAACCCGATAGAATTGTTAGAAGCTCACTTTACACAGGGAGAGCAGTTTACAACGGAGATTACCATTACCAGAAACGGAGCCAAGAAGGTATATCATGGACAGGGAAATGGTCGTCTGGATGCCATTGCAAATGCAATTAAGAAGCATTTTGATATTCGCTTCTCCTTAATCTGTTATGAGGAGCATGCATTGCAGGTGGGTTCTAATTCACAGGCATGTGCCTATGTAGGAATTCAGCGGGAAGACGGAGTAGTTGCATGGGGTGCAGGTATACGCAATGATATTATTGATGCGTCCGCATATGCATTGATGAGTGCGATTAACCGTTCAGACTTAGTGAAATAATAAAACAAATGTGATTTCAATCTTTACGAAATCTACGGAAAATGGTATCCTTATCTTATAGCAGAGAAGGAAGACTGCCGGTCTGTTAGTCTGATTTTATATCAGAATGGCAGACCGGTTTTTCTTTCTGAACGCAGAAAGACTTCTCTTTGATTTGCAAATGACGATAGTAGTTGGAGGAAGAAACAAAATGGGTAATTATTTTCAGCCGGAGATAGAATGTGCATCTCAGGAGCAGATTAAGGCATGGCAGGATGAACGGTTGGTGAAGCAGGTAAAGCATGTCTATGATAATGTGGAATTTTACAGAAAACGCATGGATGACATGGGCGTGAAGCCGGAGGACATAAAGGGCAGAGAGGACTTACATAAGCTTCCGTTTATTACAAAGGATGATTTGAGAGACCAGTATCCGTATGGCTTGCTTGCAAAGCCATTAAATGAATGTGTTCGGATTCATTCCACCAGTGGTACAACCGGACGGCGTGTAGTAGCCTTTTACACCCAGCATGATATTGACCTGTGGGATGAATGCTGTGCCAGAGCAATTGTGGCAGCAGGCGGAACCAAGGATGATGTGGTGCATGTCAGCTATGGCTTTGGTTTATTTACCGGTGGTGCGGGCTTAAACGGAGGTTCACATAAGCTTGGAGCCTTAACACTTCCGATGTCATCAGGTAATACGGACCGTCAGATACAGTTTATGACAGATTTAGGTTCAACGATTTTGTGCTGTACCCCATCCTATGCTGCATATCTGGCAGAGTCCATTCTGGAGCGTGGCGTACGGGACCAGATTAAGTTAAAAGCAGGTATTTTCGGTGCAGAGGCATGGACAGAGGAAATGCGGCAGGATATAGAAACAAAGCTGGGAATTAAAGCCTATGACATTTATGGACTGACGGAAATTTCCGGACCGGGGGTATCCTTTGAATGTGAAGAACAGACCGGAATGCATATTAACGAAGACCATTTTATAGCAGAGGTTATCAATCCGATTACAGGCGAGGTACTTCCGGACGGAGAAAAGGGCGAGCTGGTATTTACCAGTATAACTAAAGAAGCATTCCCATTGCTGCGGTATCGTACCAGAGACATTTGTATTCTGAGTCATAAGAAATGCTCCTGCGGCAGAACGCATGTGAAAATGACGAAGCCGTTAGGACGTAGTGACGATATGCTGATTATTAAGGGTGTAAATGTATTCCCATCCCAGATAGAAACCGTACTCTTGAATAAGGGCTATGCAGCTAATTATCAGATTATTGTTACCAGAGTTAATAACAGTGATAATTTAGAGGTACAGGTAGAAATGACACCGGAAATGTTCTCGGATTCTATCAGCAAGATTGCTGCAAAGGAAAAGGAATTGGTAAGTGCATTAAAGGCTATGCTTGGCATCTACGCAGATGTAAAATTAGTGGCACCTAAGACCATTGCCAGAAGTGAAGGAAAGGCAGTGCGTGTAATTGATAAACGAAACCTGTATCAGAATTAGAGAAAAGGGGGTATTTATATGACAGTAAAGCAAATATCTATATTTGTGGAGAACAAGATAGGCAACTTAGCAGAAGTTACGCAGGTATTGTCAAAAGCCGGAGTTAGTCTGCATGCGATTTCCCTTGCAGATACAAAGGATTTTGGCGTTCTGCGTGTAATCGTGGATGATTCCTATCTGGCAGCAACCACTCTGAAGGAGCAGGGATATATCTTCTCCATCACGCCGGTTCTGGCAATTGCCATTTCAGATGAACCGGGAAGTCTGTATCGGGTATTGACAATGCTGGAAGCGAGCAAGGTTAATCTGGAATATCTGTATGACTTTAATACCAGAAAGAGTGATTATGCATACCTCATTCTAAAGGTAGAACAGGTAGAGGAGGCAACCGAGGTTCTGGCAAAGAACCGTATCCGTTTGCTGTCTCAGGAGGACTTAAAGACAAAAAACTGATAAAAATTATCATTTATCTATTGCATTTTTTGACACATACTCACATAATGGTAAAGAAAACTGCTTCATTATGTGAGAGAATATGGAGAATGAAACATGACATTAGATAAATTAGAAGTTGGAAAAGATGCAATTATAAAAGAAGTAACTTGTGAGTCACCTTCGCTTCGGAAGCACATATTAGATATGGGCTTAACTCCGAATACGGAGGTGACTTTAGTTAAAATAGCCCCTATGGGAGACCCGTTGGAACTGCGGGTGAGAGGGTATGATTTGACGCTTCGGAAAGAGGATGCAGCGAATATTTACCTAAAGGACATACATAATGCACATGAATATCGGAGAGAAAATACTCCGTCTATGGACATTTCTCATCCGGGGGTCGGAGAAACAGAGGTTCTCAAACGAAAGGTCTACAAGACACAGGTGCGTGGAAATGAAATACCAGAAGGAGAGGCTGTCACATTTGCATTGGCGGGAAATCAGAACTGCGGAAAGACAACACTCTTTAATCAGTTGACCGGAGCAAGACAGCATGTGGGGAATTTTCCGGGCGTTACCGTAGACAGAAAGGATGGACAGATTCGAAGTCACCCAGAAGCGACCGTAGTGGATTTGCCGGGAATTTATTCTCTGTCGCCCTATACCAATGAGGAGATTGTAACTAGGGAATATTTATTAAAGGACAGACCCAAAGGAATTATTAATATTCTGGATGCAACCAATATTGAACGAAATCTATATCTGACAATGCAATTGATTGAATTGGATATACCGATGGTTCTGGCATTGAATATGATGGATGAGGTGCGGGAAAATGGCGGAACCATCCGGGTAAATGAATTGGAAGCCATGTTAGGAATCCCTGTAATTCCGATTTCAGCTGCGAAAAATGAAGGAATTGATGAGCTGGTAGAGCATGCGATGCATGTGGCACGCTATCGGGAGCGTCCGGGACGCTTGGATTTTTGCGATGCAGAAGGAAATGACCATGGTGCCATGCATCGTTGTATTCATGCAATCATTCATCTGATTGAGGACCATGCGGTAAAGTATAAGATTCCGCGTCGATTTGCAGCAACCAAGCTGGTAGAAGGGGACAATCTGATTCTACAGGCGTTACATTTAGATGAAAACGAAACAGAAACGTTGGAGCATATCATTTCACAAATGGAAGAGGAAAGCGGAAAAGACAGAATGGCAGCATTAGCGGATATGCGGTTCCAGTTCATAGAAGAATTGTGTAGAGATACGGTAGTAAAGCCGACGGAAAGCAAGGAATATAGAAGAAGTCTCAGTATTGATAAGATTTTAACCGGAAAATATACAGCATTACCGACCTTTGTATGCATCATGGCATTGGTTTTTTATCTGACCTTTGGATTAATCGGAAAATACTTATCGGACTGGTTGGAAATGGGGATTGACTGGTTTACGAATTTATGTGATAAAGGTCTGACCTTATATGGAATAAATCCGATAGTGCAATCACTGGTAATTGACGGAATCTTTGCCGGAGTTGGAAGTGTATTAAGCTTTCTTCCTACAATTGTAGTATTGTTTTTCTTTTTGTCCATTTTGGAAGATAGTGGTTATATGGCAAGAGTTGCGTTTGTTATGGACAGACCATTAAGAAAAATCGGACTTTCTGGACGAAGCTTTGTGCCGATGCTGATTGGATTTGGATGCTCGGTGCCGGCAATCATGGCAACCCGTACCCTGCCATCGGACAGAGACCGTAAAATGACGATTTTGTTAACTCCGTTTATGAGCTGTTCTGCAAAACTGCCAATCTATAGCTTGTTTGCCGCCGCCTTTTTTCCGAGATATGCGGCACTGGTTATGATTGCCCTGTATTTTGGCGGTATTCTTATGGCAATTTTATTTGCAATTCTATTAAACGGAACCACGTTTAAAGGAGCTCCGGTGCCGTTTGTAATGGAATTGCCGAATTACCGGCTGCCAAGTGCTAAAAATGTCATACGCCTGATTGGTGAAAAGGCAAAGGATTTTATTTCCAAGGCGTTTACCGTTATATTTCTTGCATCGGTAATTATCTGGTTCCTGCAGAGCTTTGATACAAGATTAAATGTAGTATCGGACTCCTCGCAAAGCCTGTTAGCATTAATAGGAGGGCTGGTTGCACCGATTTTAAAGCCGCTTGGATTAGGAGATTGGAGAATTTCAACAGCATTGATTACCGGATTTACTGCAAAGGAAAGCGTAGTCAGTACATTATATGTTTTATTGGGAGGCAAGGAATTAAGTACAATATTTACCCCGTTTTCAGCCGTTATTTTTCTGATTTTTTCCTTACTGTATACACCTTGTGTAGCCGCGATAGCAGCAGTCCGGCGGGAACTTGGCGGTAAAAATGCAGTTTTAGTAGTATTGCTGCAGTGTGCAATCGCATGGGTTGTCTGTTTATTGGTTCGGTTGCTGGGCATGGCATTTGGATTGGGCTAGACAATTTGTAAGAAAATCGAAAGCCATCCACCATTGCGATAAAACGGAAAATTATGTATACTGGATATATCATGGATGCAGTACGAGAATAGCTCTTAAAGGAAATCAGATTCCGGACTGTATCACAAAAAGGAGGATAAAGTAAAATATGAAGTATGAAATTTGGGGCGGCATGATGCCGGCAGTAACACTTAGCTTGGAGGCAGGAGAAAATATCTATACACAGTCCGGTGGTATGAGCTGGATGAGTGACCAGATGGAAATGACAACCAACATGAAGGGCGGTCTGATGAAGGGATTTGGAAGAATGTTCAGCGGAGAATCCTTATTCATGGCTACCTACAGTGCAAAGGCTCCGAACCAGCATATTACATTAGCAAGTGCTGTACCGGGTGAAATTAGGGTATTCGAGATTCGCTCCGATTATAGTATTATTGCACAAAAGGGTGCGTTCTTGTGTGCTACACCGGGGGTAGAATTAAAAGCATTTGTAACAAATGCAAAGGGCGGATTCTTTGGTGGAGAAGGCTTTATCCTGCAGCAATATGTCGGACAGGGCTTGGTATTTTGCGAATTAGATGGTGCAATTCGGGAAGTTGAGCTGGCAGCAGGCGAGAAGTTGGTAATTGATACCGGTAATGTTGCAGCATGGGAAAGTACAGTTACTTATAATTCCCAGATGGTAAAGGGCTTTAAGAATGTATTGTTTGGCGGGGAAGGCTTGTTCCTGACAACTTTAACAGGACCTGGTAAGGTATGGCTACAGACAATGTCTATCTCTGAACTGGCAAAACGTCTGATTCCGTATATGCCGACCGGAAGTAACTAAATATCAGAGGTAATTTTATACATAAAAGCCTGAAAATTCTACTCAGAATTTCAGGCTTTTTCCGGTTTCTATTATTTATAAAGAATCCTAAAATATTACTATTTTATTTCTCTTTTCCGTCGTTTTGTGTTATAATCATTTAGGTCTATGGGGAGGGCAGATTAGATGCTTTAACCATGGTAAATGAACATGGCTGAAAAGGGTAAAGGAAAGGAATTTGAGGTACAGATTCATGAAAACATTATCTCATTTGGATAAATTAGAAGCGGAAGCAATTTATATTATTCGTGAGGTGGCGGCAGAATGTGAAAAGCCGGTTATGCTCTATTCCATCGGAAAGGATAGCTCGGTAATGCTGCATTTGGCAATGAAAGCATTTTATCCGGAAAAACCACCGTTTCCGTTTATGCACATAGATACTACTTGGAAGTTTAAGGAAATGACTGAATTTCGTGACCGCAAGGCAAAAGAGCTGGGAATCGATATGATTGTTTACACCAATGAAGAGGGTGTGAAAGCAGGAATTAATCCCTTTGACCATGGAGCTTCCTATACAGATATTATGAAGACACAGGCATTAAAGCAGGCATTGACAAAGTACGGCTTTACAGCAGCATTTGGCGGTGGAAGACGGGACGAAGAAAAATCCAGAGCCAAGGAACGTATCTTCTCATTCCGAAATGCAGAACAGGCATGGGACCCGAAGAACCAAAGACCGGAAATGTGGAAATTATATAATACACAGATTAATAAAGGAGAAAGCATTCGGGTATTTCCGTTATCAAACTGGACAGAAAATGACATCTGGCAGTACATATTAAGAGAGAACATAGATATTGTATCGTTATATTATGCAGCCGTACGTCCGGTGGTATATCGGGACGGTAATATAATTATGGTGGATGATGACAGAATGAAATTGCTTCCCGGAGAAGAGATTCAGTATAAAAAGGTTCGGTTTCGGACGCTTGGCTGTTATCCGTTGACCGGAGGTGTGGAATCAGAGGCAGATACGTTAGAAGCAATCGTGGAGGAAACCTTAGGTGCGGTAAACTCAGAACGTACGAGTCGCGTAATTGACCATGAAGCAACCGGCAGTATGGAACGGAGAAAAAGGGAAGGATATTTTTAAGATGAAAGAATTACTGAAATTTATCACCTGTGGCAGTGTAGACGATGGAAAGTCAACTTTAATCGGACATATGTTATATGATTCTAAGCTGCTGTTTGCCGATCAGGAGCGGGCATTAGAGCTGGAGAGTAAGGTCGGAAGCACAGACGGTGGACTGGATTATTCCCTATTGCTGGATGGACTGATGGCAGAGCGGGAACAGGGAATCACCATTGATGTTGCATATCGGTATTTTACTACGGATAAGAGAAGCTTTATTGTGGCTGATACACCGGGACATGAAGAGTATACAAGAAATATGGCAGTCGGAGCTTCCTTTGCGGATGTTGCAGTAATTTTGTTGGATGCAACCAAAGGAGTGCTGGTTCAGACCAGACGGCATACCAGAATATGCTCCCTTATGGGAATCCGGGATTTTGTCTTTACTGTAAATAAAATGGATTTGGCAGATTACAGTGAGTCTGTGTTCCGTACCATCGAACAGGAATTAAAAGAATTTATACAAAACTTTCCTTGTCACAGCGTTACCGTTATTCCGGTTTCTGCGACAGTAGGAGATAATATTACTAGTCACTCTGAGAAAATGAGCTGGTATCAGGGCAGACCGTTATTAGACTATCTGGAGGAGCTGGAAATAAAATCCGCGGTACAGACACAGGAATTTCGGATGCCGGTGCAGAGGGTTAGCCGTCCGAACCATACATTTCGTGGATTTCAGGGACAAATCGAAGCAGGCAGTATTCAAATCGGTGATGTGATTACGGTATATCCGAGTAAGGAACAGGCAGTTGTATCCAGATTACTGGCGGCTGGAGAGGATACACAGGAGGCTGTTCAGGGGCAGCCGGTTACAATATGTCTGGACAAGGAAATTGATTGCTCCAGAGGCTGTGTAATTGCAAAGGGTGAGACTCCGGAAGTTGGGAATATGTTTCAGGTTACGATGCTTTGGATGGACGATATACCGTTAGTAGAAGGTAAGGAGTACATGCTGAAGCTGGGAACGAAGAAAATACCGGCGAGAATTGTGAAGATAGAATATAAGATAGATGTAAATACAGGGGAACAGATTCCGGTAACACAGGTTGAAAAGAACGGAATCGTTGTTTGCAGTGTATTAGCCACCGAAAAGATAGTGTTTGAGCGATTCGAAAAAAGTGAAGCTCTTGGTGGGCTGATTTTAATAGACCGAATTACGAATATGACCTCTGCCTGCGGAGTAATTGAAAAGCCGTTGAAGCATTTTGATAATTTGACATGGCAGGATTCAGATGTAACGAAGGAGATTCGTGAGCGGCAGCTTGGACAAAAAGCAAAGACGCTCTGGTTTACCGGCTTGTCCGGCTCAGGAAAATCAACCTTGGCAAATGCGTTGGAAATCCGGCTTGCGGCACAGGGAAAGCATACCATGCTGTTAGATGGAGATAATATCCGCATGGGACTAAATCGGGACTTGGATTTCTCGGATGAGGCACGGACAGAAAATATTCGAAGAATTGCAGAAGTGGCAAAGCTGATGAATGATGCGGGACTTATCGTACTTACCTCATTTATATCACCATTTAAGCTGGATAGAGACATGGCAAGGAATATTATTGGTGAGGATTTTGTGGAAATATACATCAGCACATCCTTAGAAGAATGTGAACGCAGGGATGTAAAGGGACTTTATAAGAAAGCGAGAAATGGAGAAATCACAGTATTTACAGGGATTTCAAGTCCATATGAAGCACCGGAGACTCCGGAAATACAGATTGATACAGCGGAGACTTCCGTAGAAGCAGCCGTAGACTTGATTATGAAATGGCTGAATCGTTAATAGTGTGAAGTATTGATTGTGTAGGTGAGTTAAATGGAGCGAACATTCGGATGCTTGATACGGACCATGTTAAAGATAGGATGCATTGGGTTTGGCGGCGGAAGTGCTTTGATTCCGGTGCTGCAGCGGGAAGCTGTGCAGGAAAATAAGCTTATAACAGAAGAAGAACTGGACAGTGATGTAGTGGCAGCCAGTATTACACCGGGAGCCCTTCCGGTAGAAATAGCAGCAGGAATCGGAAATAAAGCCTGCGGGATTCCGGGAATGTTTGCCGGAGCAACCGCTATGGCATTGCCGGGGGCAGCTATGACCACCCTGCTGTTGGTATTTGCTTCGCTGGTTGGTGAAAAGTTAATCCGGCAGATTAATTATGCATCGGTAGGAATTACAGCATATATCATTGTGATTTTGTTTGAATATATTATTACCACGTTACGAAAAGCAAAAAATAATCGTGGTGGTATGATACAGGCAGGCATTGTTATTCTGTTGGTCTGGTTATTCAGCGGAGAAAAGAAGTTTTTTAGCTTGTGTGGAATACAGGACACACCGATTTTTGGAGTAACAACCGTTGAGATTTTTATGGTTGCCTTTTTTGTGATTATATGTACCGCCGGGAATTTTAAGTCATGGTGGACATTGATTTCAGGGGCAATTTCCGTTGCGTTTCTTTTGGTAAGAGGAGAGTCACATATACTGGATTCACCACTGTTTTCCAGAATTTTAATAGGGATAATGGTGATATTGGTTTTGGTTCGGTTATGTATGAATTTTCGGACAAAGGAGCATATCAGAGGCAAGGAATTAAAGGAAATAGTAGTCGAGCTGTTGCTTTGGATGGCGTTTCTTCTGGTTTGTTCCCTGCCGGCACTGTTTTGTGTACCGGATTCTCCGTGGTTTGTAGGACAGGGAGCATTATCCGCCTTAATGTCATTTGGCGGCGGGGATGCTTATTTATCGGTAGCACAGGGTTTGTTTGTTGATTCCGGAATAATTAGCTCGGATGAATTTTACGGTTACGTCGTTACCATTGCCAATATATTGCCCGGCTCTATTCTGTGTAAGGTATTAAGCGGAATGGGATATGTCTGGGGGCTAAATGAGACGGGAACCGTATTTGGAGGTATCTGTGCTGCAGTTGCCGGGTGTGCGAGTGCAATCGCAACCTCCTGTGCCGTATTTGGAATTGCCAAGATATTATATGATAAATGGAAAAAGATGGAAATATTTAAGGCGATGAACGATTTGATACGTCCTATCGTATCCGGCTTGCTTATCAGTGTCGGAATGTCTTTATATGGAACGAATTGCAAAATAGAAGACAATGCCGGCTGGGGCTGGGGAAGTGTTGCATGCCTGATGCTGATAATCGGAATACTCGTTTATATTATGCAGAAAAAGAAGGTTCACATGATTTGGCAGGTATTGGCATCCATCGGTATTTCGCTGGTTGCCTGTAATTTGTTTAATGTGGCATTTTGCATTTAACAGAAAATAGAAGATATGAAATAGACAATATGAAATTAGGAGGAGAAAGAAAATATGGAGAAACGACCAATTGATTTTGGACACATGCTGTCCGGCGTACGAATGGATGTCTGGATAAAACTTTTAAAGGAGAACAAGATAGAGAAACAATACTGGCCGCAGGCCGCAGTAATTACCGCAGAAAGTGCTGTGCTGTCACCGCTTGCTTACTTGGAATATCTGATGTTCTGGCTGCCGATTCATATGACAAAGATTCGGAAGGACCCGATTTATGTGGTTGGATTTTGGAGAAGCGGTACAACCTATTTGCAGAATCTTTTAACCAGAGACCCACAGTTCGGATGGTTTGACCCGGTAAGCACAATTACATTCGGAAACAGTATTTTGCTTAGAAAACCATTGACTGCAATTGCAAAGAATGGTTTAAAGGGTGCAAGAGCCATGGATAATCTGGAATTTGAAATTGATTTGCCGATGGAAGAAGCACACGCATTGCCGAATTTAACCGATTTGGCAATCAGTCATATGATGGCATTTCCGGACCATGGAAAGGGAAGCAAATATGTGGATTCGATTTTTGTGGATGCCTTGCCGAAGAAGGACAGAAGACGGTTTTATCACTTATATAACTATATGTTAAAGAAAGTGACCTATATGAAGAACGGAAAGCAGTTGTTGTTAAAGAGTCCGGATAATACAGCAAGGATTGCTTTCTTAAAACGTGCATATCCGCATGCTAAGTTTATTAATATTTATCGCAATCCATATACAGTTATCCGTTCCGCACTGAATATGTTCCGGATAGAGATGGATAAATATGCGTTGTCCGAGAGCGTAAGTGACCAGTATTTGTTAGACCGTGTATGCCTGATATTTGAGCGTGTATATCGCAGAGCATTTCGGGATTTGGATAAAATACCGGATTGTGATAAGATTGAAATTAAATATGAAGACTTTATTGAACATCAGGAAGAATATCTGGAGAAGATTTATAGCCAGTTGGGAATCAGTGGGTATCAGAAAGCATATCCATATTTTAAGGCATATATGGACAGTATGCAGGATTATAAGACGAACACATATGACTATGCTCCGGAACTGATTGAAAAGGTAAATGCAAGACTGGGCTTTTACTTTGAACGATACGGATATGAAATGATTCAGCCGTCAAAGGAAGAAGTATAGGATTTATCAACGCAGATGTTTAGGAAAAGAGGATGATAACATGACTAAGACTACAATATTGGATAATCAGAGTCTGGATGCATTTTTGATTCATGACCCGTATAATATGCGGTATCTCAGCAAATTTCGCGGTGGAGAAGGTGTATTATATATTTCAAAGGATAAGCGAATACTAATTACGGATTCCCGCTATATCGAGGCAGCCGGCAGGGAAAGTGATTTTGAGGTTATGGAATGCACGCGGAATCATTCGGTAAAGGATATTCTGCGGGAACTGATTACCAGCGAACAGGTAAAACGTCTGGGATATGAAGATGAGGCAATGTTATGTAAGACCTTTCATGAATATCAAAAAGAGCTGCCGATGGTTTCGGAATGGATTCCGCTTGGAAGCGAGGTAAAGAAGCTAAGACAGATTAAAACCGAAGAAGAGCTGGAATATTTAAGCCATGCAGAGAGTATTGGAGATAAAGCGTTTTCTAAAATATTAGAGTTTTTACGTCCAGACGTGACAGAGCGGGAAATTCAGATGGAGCTGGAATATTGGATGATGAAATACGGTGCGGAAGGAACCTCCTTTAGCACGATAGTAGCATCCGGTGTTCATTCGTCTATGCCGCATGCAATCCCAACGGATAAGAAGATTGAATATGGCGATTTTGTAACCATGGATTTTGGCTGCCGCTATATGGGCTATTGCTCCGATATGACGCGGACAGTGGTGGTCGGTAAAGCAAATGACAAGCAAAAAGAGATTTATCAACTGGTGTTAAAGGCAAATCGGGTTACGGAATCCCTTCTTCATCCCGGTATGGAGTGCTGGGAGGTTGACAAGCTGGCAAGAGATATTATTACAGATGCCGGATACGGTGAATACTTCGGACATGGCTTAGGACATAGCGTAGGTCTGGAAATCCATGAATCACCGGCATGTAACACTAGAGATAAGACTATTTTGCAGCCGAATATGATTATGACAGTAGAACCGGGAGTATATCTTCCGGGATTTGGCGGAGTCCGGATTGAGGATATGGTTGTGATTACGGAGAGTGGTTATAAGAATTTTGCACATTCCACAAAGGAATTGATTGAACTGTAAGAGGATTTAAGAAGCAGAAAGGGTAAAGTCATGAATATTATTATTGCTGGATGTGGCGGCGTAGGAGGTACGTTGGCAGAGCAGTTGACAGCGGAAGGGCATGCGGTTACGGTTATTGATTGTGATGGCAGGCATCTACAGGCGGTAACATCACAATATGATGTTATGGGAGTGCAGGGAAACGGTACCAGTTATGTGACACAGAAAGAAGCAGGGGTTGACAAGGCAGACCTGCTGATTGCGGTTACGAACAATGATGAGGTAAATATGCTTACCTGTCTGATTGCAAAGAAAGCAGGTAATTGTCAGACCATTGCAAGAGTCAGAAGTCCGCAATATTTTACGGAGATTGATTACATCCGGGATGAATTGGGGCTTTCCATGGCGGTGAATCCTGAGTTTGCCGCTGCACAGGAGATTTCAAGATTAGTTCAGATTCCTTCCGCAATGGAAGTAGATACTTTTGCAAAAGGAAGGGTGAATTTAATTAAAATTGAAATACCTGCGGCATCGGATTTAAACCAGTTAATGCTGGCAGAATTTTCTGCTAAAATCGGCGTGGAAGCATTGGTATGTATTGTAGAACGAGGAAAAGAGGTTTATATTCCCGGCGGTGAATTTGTATTGCAGGCAGGTGATAAGATATATGTAACCATGCAGATTGCTTCCCTAAATGCATTTTTGAATCGAATTGGAATCAAGGAGAAGCCGATTCGTAAGGTAGTGATTGCCGGTGGCGGTACATTGGGATACTATCTGGGTAAAATACTGGTAGATGCAAAAATGCAGGTTAAAATAATCGAACAAAATGAAACACGTTGTGCAGAGTTGAGTGAATTGCTGCCAAAAGTAATGATTATCAACGGAAATGCTACAGACAAGCAATTGATGATAGAAGAGGATATAGAGACAACGGATGCGGTGATTGCAGTTACGAATTATGATGAGGAGAATCTCTTGCTTTCCCTCTATGCAAATAAGGTGTCCCATGCTAAGATTATTACCAGAATTAACCGGTTATCCTTTGGAGATGTGTTAAGTGATTTGCCGATAGGGAGTACGGTTATACCGAAGGATATTACAGCAGAATATATTATTCGTTATGTCCGCTCCATGCAGAACTCGTATGGAAGTAATGTTGAAACTCTATATCGAATGGTGGATAACCGGGTAGAGGCATTAGAATTTAATGTAGACGGAGATGCAAAGGTGACACGTGCAACATTGGGAGAATTAAAGATTAAGAAAAATACACTGATATGCTGTATTAATCGGGACAAGAAGATTATCCGCCCAACCGGACGGGACCGAATTCAATCGGGAGATAGTGTGATTGTTGTAACCACAAACAGAGGATTAAATGGTATTGATGAAATATTAGTTTAAATGAGGAAGTACGATGAATTATCAGATTTTATTTTATACATTGGGATGGATATTTAATTTTCAGGCAATTTTTTTGCTTCTGCCAAGTATTGTTGCTTTGGTTTATCGGGAATCGTCAGGCTGGTGCTTTCTGATTACGGCAGCAGTAACCGGAATTATTGGAGCTGCATTAACCATAAAAAAGCCGAAGAATACACAGTTTCATTCCAGAGAAGGCTTTGTTCTGGTTGCCATTGGCTGGGTGTTAATGAGTCTGATTGGTGCAATACCAATGTGGATAAGCGGTGCTATTCCGAATTATGCAGATGCATTATTTGAGACTGTATCCGGTATTACAACAACCGGAGCTACAATTCTGTCCTCGGTAGAGGCTATGCCCAATTGTGTAAATTTCTGGCGGTGCTTTAACAATTGGATTGGCGGAATGGGTGTCATTGTATTTATGATGACAATATTGCCGGCAATCGGCTCCAATGGCAGTATGTATCTGATGCGGGCAGAAAGCCCGGGACCTTCCTTTGGGAAGCTGGTGCCGAAGCTTAAAAAGACCGCTATGCTGTTATATGGTATGTACATCGGCATGACACTGATTCAGTTAATTTTATTGCTGTGCGGAGGGCTGGATTTTTTTGACTCCCTGTGTGTCAGCATAGCAACGGCAGGAACCGGTGGGTTCGGAATCAAGGATGACGGTTTTAGCGGATACAGTACCTATGTTCAAATTGTAGTTACAATATTTATGTTTCTATTTGGTGTGAATTTTAAGTTTTATTTTCTGCTGTTGATGAAGAAATTTAAGGAAGCATTTATGATAGAGGAGGTTATTTGGTATACGATTTTATTCGGGGCTGCCACGCTTCTGATTACCATAGATATTTTCCCACTCATAGGAACGATTGGAGGAAGTCTGAAGCATTCCGCATTTCAGGTGGCATCCATTATGACTACCACCGGTTTTGCTACTGTGGATTTTAATCAGTGGCCGATTTTTGCACAGACTATATTGATAATCTTGATGTTTGTCGGAGCGTGTGCCGGAAGTACAGGCGGTGGTATGAAGGTATCCCGGTTTATTATTTATATCAAGTCTGCACATAAGGAGATTGCAAGTCTGTTGCATCCGAACAGTGTTAAGAAGATTCAGATGGACAGAAAGGTAATCGACCATGAAACTATACGGTCTGCTAATATTTATTTGATTATCTATATTTTGGTTTTGGGAGTTTCTATATTAATTGTCAGCTTGAATGGACTGGATATGGTTACAACCGTTACTTCTGTAATAACATGCTTTAATAACGTTGGACCCGGCTTTGGGATCGTCGGACCGATGGGGAATTTTGGCTCTCTTTCAATTATGTCCAAAATCGTATTGATATTAGATATGCTGCTTGGAAGATTGGAAATATTCCCGATTATCGTATTGCTGTTCCGGGATACATGGAAGCGTTAAACGAATGAAATATAAAGTACCAATCAATATAAACACCAATAAAATATAAAAACACCAATGTAAAAACATTAATATAAAAACATCAAGATAAAACCATAATAAATAGAATAATAAAAGAATGGGTTCATCAAAATATTGAACCCATTCTTTTGTTAAGAGTTAAAAGTTTTGGAGTCAGTGAATATACTGGAAAATATTCCATAATTATAACGAACATAACCTGTCGCGACACAGATTATTATGAATTGTCCACTAACAAATAGTATCATACGAGCAAATGAGAGAGAAGTCAATCGTTCTGCAACAAGACAAGGATAATTAACAAAATTAAGTCAAAATGCTTAATTAAATAAACAAACCGGATAAAAAACTTAACTTAGTTAAGTGCAAGATGGAAAAACATTTGACGATACCTTCCGGACGTGATAGGCTAATAGCAAATAAGAATAGAAATCCGGTTAAAAAACAAAGGGTACGGAGAAAGGCAGATACGATAAGATGAAAAAGGAAAGCTTGGACCATGTGGATATTGAAATATTAAATATATTGCAAAAGGATGCCAGTACACCGATTAAGGAAATAGCCGCACATGTATTTTTGTCCTCGCCGGCAGTTTCGACAAGAATTGAACGGATGGAGCGGCAGGGATATATTATGGGATACCATGCACAGGTGAATCCGTTGGCATTGGGGTATCATATTAAGGCGTTTATCTGTTTGGAGATTGAACCGGTACGAAAAAAAGAATTTTATCCGTATATCAAGAGCTGTAGGAATGTGATTGAATGTAATTGTGTAACGGGAGATTATTCTATGCTGCTGGAGGTATTGTTTCCGGATACCGTAACGTTGGACCAGTTTATCGGGGAATTGCAGACATATGGCAGAACGCGTACATTGATTGTATTCTCCACATCTGTAGAACACCGGGGGATTTTCTTAACGACAGATACAGATGGGGAGAACTGAATCGGTGATAATTATTTCTTATTGCGTTTGATAATATTGCCGACAGCGACGCAGATAACACCAAGTAAGAACAATAAATATAAAGGGGCTCTGGAGCCGGCATTCGTTATCATGCTGATAACAATGGCAACGAATGAAAAAATTTCAAGAGTAAAGCCGATAATCTGTAAAAAGTTAAAGTTCTTCATAAATAGGACTCCTTTCAACAATGATGCTGGTTTATAGGGTAGCACAGGAAGGAACGCTTGTCAAAGTGTATGTGACTGAAATTCACGTCGCTTCTGACTTGGTGTACCACCATAGGTTTCCCGAAACATCCGCATGAATAATTTGTAATTGGTAAAGCCGTTCTTTTCAAGAATGGTCTGAATCGGCAAATCCGTTGCAAGAATATCTTCATATGTATAACGCAACCGTATCGAGTTTAGATATTCCGTAAAGGTCATTCCCATATATTTCTTAAAGAATCGTGTGAAATATGCAGGATTTAATGCAAGGTAGTCAGAAACGTCCTGAAGGGAAATCGGTTCTTTATAATGCTGCTTCACATAGGCAATAACAGAGGTCAGGCGTTCCATATATTTTTCCGATTGATGATATTCCGACTGCGAGATTTCGATTTTGAAATGCGTCATCATAATATACAGCATATCAAAAATATAACTATAGTATTTTAACTGGTAATCCTGTGGCTTTGTCTCCCAAAGCAGTACCAGTTGCTCTAATATGCTTCGGATTGCTTCTAAGACAGAAGCTTCCGGCTGCACATACCCGGATGGCTGCTTATCAGCAGGAACGGCAGCAACCGAGCATACATTTTCAAAATGCATATAATCAATATCCGGTATATATGTTTTCAGGAACAGATACGGAATCTGTATAATTAAAAAATGACTGAACGTTTTACAACTGGTGGAATGTATTACCTTAGAATCTATGATAATATACTCATTTGGCCGCAGGGTAAATGACTGCTGGTCGATACTGACAATGGTTTCACCATCCAGAATATATAGAACCTCAATGCTGTCATGCCAGTGCATGGGAACAAAATATCCGTAGTCCGTACAACAGGAATAACGCATATTAACATCCTTATCAATTTTTATGGTCTCATAAGCAACAGCGGTATGGTTCATACGATAAAACGCCCTTTCCTTAACTTAATTTTGAGTATAGCGAATCAGACTGGAATTGTAAATAATAAGAATGTATGATATTATGAAATGAAATCATTTGCTCGCAAAGGTGATTTTACGAAATATATGGAGAACGCAATTCTAAGGAGTGCAAGGAGAAAAGGATATGTGGATAGCGGATGGCTGGAAAGATTATGAAGTGTTAGATTGCTCGGACGGAGAAAAACTGGAACGTTGGGGAAACTATATTTTGGTAAGACCGGACCCGCAGGTGCTTTGGAAGCTTCCCAGACAGCATGCCGGCTGGAAGAACATGAACGGACACTATCACAGAAGCAGTAAGGGCGGCGGTGAATGGGAGTTTTTTCAGTTGCCGGAGCAATGGGAGATTCAATATCGGGATTTGACCTTTCATTTGAAACCATTCAGCTTCAAGCATACCGGACTGTTCCCGGAGCAGGCGGTGAATTGGGATTGGTTTTCGGAAAAGATTAGACACGCGGGAAGACCGATAAAGGTCTTGAATTTGTTTGCATATACCGGTGGTGCAACCTGTGCGGCAGCGAAAGCAGGTGCTTCCGTAACCCATGTGGATGCCTCAAAGGGCATGGTTGGCTGGGCAAAGGAAAACGCAAGGTCATCCGGGCTGGAGCAGGCACCGATACGCTGGATTGTAGATGATTGCGTAAAGTTTGTAGAACGGGAATTGCGACGGGGAAATCACTATGATGCGATTATTATGGATCCGCCGTCCTATGGCAGAGGACCCAAAGGGGAAATCTGGAAAATTGAAGATAAAATCCATATGCTGATACAGCTATGCAGTCAATTACTGAGTGAAGAACCATTGTTTGTATTAGTTAATTCTTATACAACCGGACTGGCACCGGCGGTATTAACCTATATGCTGGAAACCGAGGTTGGTAAGAAGTTTGGCGGCAAGGTAGAATCACAAGAGATAGGGCTTCCGGTTCAGTCAACCGGATTGGTATTGCCATGTGGGGCATCCGGCAGATGGAATCGATGAAAGGGACAGGTACAGCGAATGGAGCGGCAAAAGGAACAGCAAAAGGATATAGAGCAAAGCAGTAAGAAGCATATCAAGAAGGAAAAGGACCGGCTGTTTTTATCGAAGGTCATAATTGTAGGATTTTTGCTTCTGATACAGGTTGCATTTCTGGTTTCTATGACAATACTGCTGGGAGAATATTATGTCTATGTTCAGATTGCGTGTACGGTCATCAGCATAGCCGTTGTGCTTTATATTGTAAATAAGCCGGATAATCCGGCATATAAGCTGGCTTGGGTGGTTCCTATTTTATTATTTCCTATTTTCGGAGGAATCTTCTATCTGGTAATCGCAGGTAATCGGTCCAGTAAGCGGTTTGTTCACAAGGTAGAGAAAAGCATTCAGGATTCCTGCCAGTTCTTACCGCAAAATGAGGACATTGTGCAGAGCTTGAATCAGGAATCCCTGATCGCCGGCTTGGAATCGAGATATATTCAGCAATACGGGAAATATCCGGTATATCAAAATACAGAAATGACCTATTATCCGGTAGGGGATGATAATTTTCAACCTATGCTGGAAGAATTAAGAAAAGCAAAGAAATTTATTTTTATGGAGTATTTTATCATCCGGGAAGGGGTGTTTTGGAATTCGATTCTGGACATTCTGGAACAGAAGGTAAAGGAAGGGGTAGATGTACGTGTCATGTTTGATGACATGGGCTGTGTGGCAACGATTCCATCGGATTATGAGAAGCGGCTGCGGGAAAAGGGCATTCAGTGCTATTCCTTTAATCGGTTTATTCCGATTCTGACCCTGCGGCTGAATAACCGCGACCATAGAAAAATTACAGTGATTGACGGAAATGTGGGATTTACGGGAGGCATTAATCTTTCCGATGAATACATCAATGTAACCGCACCATATGGACATTGGAAGGATACCGGAGTCATGTTGAAGGGAGCGGCAGTCTGGAGTCTTACGGTAATGTTTCTTCAGCTATGGGACTATGTAGCAGAGGTAAAGGATGATTTTTACCGATATGCTCCGGAAGCAGAGTATCTGCGTACAATTAAAAATGACGGCTTTATCCAGCCGTACAGTGATTCACCCTTAGATGGTGAAATTGTCGGTGAGAATATTTACCTGAATATGATTAACCGGGCAAAGCACAGCATCTATATTGTAACACCGTATTTGATACTGGATAATGAAATGACAACGGCCCTTTGTCTGGCGGCAAAAAGCGGAATTGATGTCCGGATTATCATTCCGGGAATACCGGATAAAAAAATCGTGTATATATTAACCAAAATCAACAGTGAAACCCTCTTGGAGAGTGGTGTGCGGATTTATCTTTATACACCGGGCTTCACGCACGCAAAGGGTGTTCTGGTTGACGGCATGATAGCAACAGTCGGAACTGTGAACTTTGACTATCGCAGCCTGTATCTGCATTTTGAATGTGGAGTATGGATGTATCAGTCCCGAATTATACAGGATATTCAACGGGATTTTGAAGAGATGTTTGATAAATGTCAGGAAATGAAGTTAGAGGAATATCGGAAGATTCCAATGATAAAGAGGGTATTTGGGGCAGTATTAAAGATGCTTGCACCATTGCTCTAAGGGTTTAAATGAACGGAGAGAGAATAAAAGCAATGGAACAGGAAATAGAAAGCTTTATACAAGAGGTATGTGAGGAACAGCCCTATAAACTGGTACTTAGTCAGCCAAAAGAAAAAGAGTCCGAGGTTCGGCGGATTGTAATACAACAGTTTCAAGGAAAGCAGAAGCGGCAGTATCAGATTGAAAAGTTCACCGATAAGCAGGCATTTCATATTAATATAGAAGAAACAGATTTGTATGCAAGCATTCAGACCTATTTCGGAAATGCGTATTGTCAGATTACCGCATGGACAAAGGACTGGGCATACCAAGGAAAAATCAGCAAAAAAGGAAAGCTCCTTCATAACCGCAGAAGAAATACGCAGGATGCGGTTATATTACAGGGCGTAAACAAAAAGAAGCAGTATTGCATTCCGGAGGGAACCGTAATTCCTCCGTTAGTTGATATGGGAATCTTTACAAAGGACGGAAAGGTAGTACATGCAAAATACGATAAATATAAGCAAATCAATCGATTCTTAGAGCTGGTTGAAGATGTGTTAAAGGAATTTCCGGAATCCGGGGAACAACCGATTTCCATTATTGATTTTGGATGCGGCAAGTCATATTTGACCTTTCTACTATATTATTATCTGGTGGAAATGTGTCACAGGAATGTAAAAATCACAGGGCTTGATTTGAAACCGACGGTGATTGAACATTGCAGGGAAACTGCCCAAAAGTATCATTATAAGAATATGAAATTTGAAATAGGAGATATTCAGGGCTATCGGACAACCGAGCCGGTTGATATAGTGATAACCCTGCATGCCTGTGATACGGCAACCGATTATGCTTTGTATCATGCGATTCAATGGAATGCAAAGGTTATTTTATCCGTACCCTGCTGTCAGCATGAATGGAATCAACAGATGAAGAAGGATGCGCTTCCGATTTTGACCAGATACGGAATTATAAAAGAACGGGCAGCGGCACTTATGACGGATGCGGTGCGGGGCAATCTTCTGGAAGCAAGCGGATACCATACACAGGTTATGGAATTTGTGGATATGGAGCATTCGCCAAAGAATCTCCTGATACGTGCAGTAAAGAGAAATGTGTCAGAAGAAAAAAAGAAAGCAGCATGGCAGGAAGCAGAAGAACTGATAACCATGTTTGGGGTAAATCCTAAATTGTATCAATTATTATCGGGAGAAACTTGGAATGAATGAGCAGGAAACAAACAAGAACCAGGGACGGGCAATCGAAAGCTATGATGGCTCTCCGGAGGATGTAGTATTTTACCAGACACCGGAACAACTGGAGCTTCAGGAAAGTAAAAAACGCAGACAGGCAATCTGGGGAGAGGAAGCAGAGGCAGCAGCCACAGGACCGGAAAAACCGCAAGCAGATACCATATACGATACAACTTTCGTAAACACAATGGGAATATCCGGTCCCGGTGAAATAGATGTGACAGACCCACATTATGTGAACTATAAGCCGGACCCATATTATGAATACGGATACGGAAGTGAACCAAAGCCGAAGAAGCACATAATAGAAGGAAAAAGTCAATCCGTACTGTCTGCAATCAGTCTCGGAACGGGAATAGCCAGTCTGTTGTTGTTTTGTTGTGGTTTCTCGTTTCTTATTTCACTGGCAGCCGTAGGAACCGGAATAGCGGGATTATGCGAGAAAGAAAAAACAACCGGAACCAAGGTCTTTTGTATTATAGGAATTTCGTGCGGAGGACTGGCTCTGGCAACAAGGGTAATTAGTATGATTTGTTCGATTGCAATGCCATTAATCGGAACAATATAAAACCAGAGAAAAATATTAAAAAATACTTGCATTTCTGAGCAGTATGGATTATAATAGCACTTGCTGTGACATTGATAGCTGTGAAGCGTGAGGTTGCTGCACGATAGTTGCAGGTTTTCCGTGGAGCGAATGTCAAGTTAGGAAACTGGCGACAAGTCACTGTACGATATAAACCATCTGCCGGAAAGGCAGAAATGACGTGTGAGAATCCATAGGGAACACACGGGAATGTGTACAGTCACCGCTTGTCGTACTGAAATTAAGTGCGAAAAGGAGGCGGCTTTTTTTATGGCAAGTCAAGTAATGAGAATTACGCTTAAGGCTTACGATCATCAGTTAATTGATCAGGCTGCAAAGAACATCATCGAAACTGTTAAGAAGACAGGAGCAAAGGTGAGTGGACCTGTACCAATGCCAACGAAGGTTGAGAAAATCACAATCTTACGTGCGGTTCATAAGTATAAGGATTCCAGAGAGCAGTTTGAGCAGAGAACTCACAAGAGACTGATTGATGTAATTCAGCCAACCCAGAAGACCATTGATGCATTGCAGAAGATGGATATGTCGGCTGGTGTGTACATTGATGTAAAAATGAAGTAAGCAATACCAAATTACGTTGGTTTTCCCAATGAATTTAGTATGATTGCACAAGCAATCCGCTGTAGATTAATTAGGAGGAAAAAAGGAAATGAAGAAAGCAATTTTGGCAACAAAAGTCGGAATGACTCAAATCTTCAATGAAGATGGTGTATTAACACCTGTTACCGTACTGCAGGCTGGACCATGTGTTGTAACACAGGTTAAGACCGTAGATAACGATGGTTATAGTGCAGTTCAGGTAGGTTTCGGTGAGAAGAAGGAACGTACCACAAGTAAGGATGTAGCTGGTAAGAAGGTAGTGGTGAATCCTCATGGAGCAGGTAAGGCAGAGGTAGGACACTTCAAGAAGGCTGGTACAACACCGAAGAAGTATGTTAGAGAATTTAGATTAGATAACGCTGAAGAGTACGAGATTGGTAGTGAGATTAAGGCAGACATCTTCGCAGAGGGCGATAAGATTGACGCAACTGCTAAGTCAAAAGGTAAGGGTTATGCAGGCGGTATCAAGCGTTACGGCATGCGTTCCGGTCCTGCCGCTCATGGTTCTAAGTATCACAACCATGCAGGTTCGAATGGTTCAGCAACTACACCGGGTCGTGTATTCAAGGGCAAGAAAATGCCGGGACATATGGGTGCAGTTCGAGTAACAGTTCAGAATCTGGAAATCGTTAAGATAGATATGGATAATAATGTTATCCTGGTAAAGGGTTCTGTACCTGGACCTAAGAAGTCATTAGTAATGCTTAAGGAAACAGTAAAAGTCGGTAAGTAGACTTGAGGAAGGAGGAGCTTTAGATGGCATCAGTAGCAGTTTATAACATCGAAGGCAAGGAAGTAGATAAGTTAGAGCTTAACGATTCCGTATTCGGTGTAGAAATAAATGAACATTTAGTGCATATGGCTGTTGTTGGACAGCTTGCAAACAAACGCCAGGGTACACAGAGTGCAAAGACTCGCTCAGAAGTATCCGGTGGCGGTAAGAAACCTTGGAGACAGAAGGGAACCGGCCATGCAAGACAGGGTTCTACACGTTCTCCACAGTGGACAGGCGGTGGTGTTGTATTTGCACCAAAGCCAAGAGATTACTCCGTAAAGATGAACAAGAAGGAAAAGCAGTTGGCTATGAAGTCTGCATTAACTTCTAAGGTTCAGGAGGAAAAGCTGGTAGTTGTTGATGAGTTGAAGATGGATGAGATTAAGACAAAGAAATTTGTTGAAATCATGAGCAACTTAAATGCAGCTAAGGCATTGGTTGTTACAAAGGATGTTGAGGAAAATGTAGTTTGCTCAGCAAACAATGTTCCGGACGTTAAGACAGCAACCACAAACGAAATTAATGTATATGACATTTTGAAATATGACACCTTAGTTCTGACTAAGGATGCAGTAGCAGCAATTGAGGAGGTGTACGCATAATGGCAGATATTAAATATTATGACGTTATCTTAAAGCCGGTTGTAACTGAAAAGAGTATGAACGCAATGGCTGAGAAGAAATACACATTCCTTGTTCATCCGGATGCAACCAAGACTCAGGTAAAGGAAGCTGTTGAGAAGATGTTCGAAGGAACCAAGGTTGCTAAGGTAAATACCATGAATTGTGATGGTAAGACCAAGAGACGTGGAATGGTTTACGGTAAGACCGCAAAGACCAAGAAGGCAATCGTACAGTTAACTGCTGACAGCAAGGACATTGAGATTTTTGAAGGTCTGTAAGAGGCAGTGAGTATACGCAACGTAAGCGTGATAACAAATAGGTATAGTTGAAAGGAGATAAAAAAATGGGAATTAAGACATTTAACCCATATACACCTTCCAGAAGACATATGACCAGTTTGGATTTCTCAGAAATTACAAAGGCAACTCCGGAGAAATCATTAACAGTATCATTAAAGAAGAATGCTGGTCGTAACAATCAGGGAAAGATTACAGTAAGACATCAGGGTGGTGGTTCCAGAAGAAAGTACAGAATCATCGACTTCAAGAGAAATAAGGATGGAGTTCCTGCAAAAGTTACTTCCATTGAATATGATCCAAACAGAACTGCTAATATCGCATTAATCAGCTATGCAGATGGTGAAAAGGCATATATCCTTGCACCGGTTGGATTAAAGGTTGGCGATACCGTTATGAACGGTACACAGGCTGAAATTAAGGTTGGTAACTGCTTACCATTGGAAATGATTCCGGTTGGTACAGAGGTTCACAACATTGAGTTATATCCTGGTAAGGGTGCTCAGTTAGTACGTGCAGCAGGAAATTCTGCACAGTTGATGGCAAAGGAAGGAAAGTATGCAACCCTTCGTCTTCCATCAGGTGAAATGAGAATGGTACCTATCATCTGTCGTGCAACAATCGGTCAGGTTGGTAACATTGAACATGATTTGGTTAATATCGGTAAAGCTGGACGTAAGCGTCATATGGGTATTCGTCCTACTGTTCGTGGTTCTGTTATGAACCCTAACGACCATCCACATGGTGGTGGTGAAGGTAGAGCTCCAATCGGACGTTCTGGCCCATCTACTCCATGGGGTAAGCCTGCTCTTGGTTTGAAGACCAGAAAGAAGAACAAGCAGTCTAACAAGTTGATCGTAAGAAGAAGAAACGGTAAGAGTATTAAATAGTTTAAGGAGGTAACCTAATGGCACGTTCAGTAAAAAAAGGACCATTTGCAGATGACTATTTACTCAAAAAGGTAGATGCATTAAATGCTGCAAATGATAAGCAGGTAATTAAAACTTGGTCTCGTCGTTCTACAATCTTCCCATCATTTGTAGGTCATACCATTGCCGTATATGATGGAAGAAAGCATGTTCCGGTATATGTTACCGAGGATATGGTAGGACACAAGCTTGGTGAGTTCGTAGCAACCCGTACTTACAGAGGTCATGATAAGACTGAGAAGAAGGGTAAGAAATAAGGGAAAGATTTGAAAGGAGGCAACATCCATGGCAAAAGGACATAGATCCCAGATTAAGAGAGAGCGGAATGCAAATAAGGACACCAGACCTTCAGCAAAGGTTTCCTACGCTAGAGTTTCTGTTCAGAAGGCATGCTTCGTTCTTGATGCAATCAGAGGCAAGGATGTACAGACTGCACTTGGTATCTTAGCTTACAATCCAAGATATGCATCAAGTGTAATAGAAAAGGTATTAAAGTCTGCAATCGCAAATGCAGAGAATAATAACGGTATGAAGATGGAGGATCTTTACATTGCAGAGTGTTATGCAAATAAGGGACCTACCATGAAGAGAGTTCAGCCAAGAGCACAGGGCAGAGCTTATAGAATCGAGAAGAGAACCAGTCACATCACAATCGTGCTTGATGAGAAGAAATAGGAGGTCAATATGGGACAGAAAGTTAATCCTCATGGTTTAAGAGTCGGTGTCATCAAGGATTGGGACTCCAGATGGTACGCAGACACAAAGAATGATGAATTTTCAAATAATCTTGTTGAAGACCACAAGATTCGTGAGTTCTTAAACAAGAAGTTGAAGAACGCAAGTGTTTCTAAGATTGAAATCGAAAGAACCACTGATAGAGTAAAGGTTATTGTTCAGACTGCTAAGGCCGGTGTTGTAATCGGTAAGGGCGGTGCAGAGATTGACAAGCTGAGAGCAGAAGTTCAGAAGCTGACAAAGAAGAAGTTGAACATTGAGATTAAAGAGATTAAGAAGCCGGACAGCGATGCTCAGTTAGTAGCTGAGAATATTGCACAGCAGTTAGAGAATCGTGTATCCTTCCGTCGTGCCATGAAGTCTTGCATGTCAAGAACTATGAAGAATGGTGCATTAGGTATTAAGACTTCCGTATCTGGTCGTCTTGGCGGTGCTGATATGGCTCGTACAGAGTTCTACAGCGAAGGAACCATTCCGCTTCAGACATTGCGTGCTGACATCGATTATGGTTTCGCAGAAGCAGATACCACATATGGTAAGGTTGGTGTTAAGACATGGATTTACCATGGTGAAGTACTTCCTGTTAAAGGAGATAAGGAAGGGAGCGATAAATAATGTTAATGCCTAAGAGAGTAAAACGTCGTAAGCAGTTCAGAGGTTCTATGGCTGGTAAGGCGTTACGTGGTAATACAATATCAAATGGTGAATATGGTATCGTTGCATTAGAGCCTGCATGGATTAAGTCTAATCAGATTGAGGCAGCCCGTATTGCAATGACTCGTTATATCAAGCGTACCGGTAAAGTTTGGATTAAGATTTTCCCAGATAAGCCTGTAACTGCAAAGCCTGCTGAAACTCGTATGGGTTCCGGTAAAGGTTCATTAGAGTACTGGGTAGCAGTTGTAAAGCCGGGAAGAGTTATGTTTGAAATTGCAGGTGTACCGGAAGACGTAGCTAAGGAAGCATTAAGACTTGCTATGCATAAGTTGCCTGTAAAGTGTAAGATTGTATCAAAGGCAGATTTAGAAGGAGGTGCTGGCAGTGAAAACTAAGGAATATGTTCAGAATTTGAAGACAAAATCAGTAGAAGAATTAAATGCTGAGTTAGTAGCTGCTAAGAAGGAACTCTTTAATCTGAGATTCCAGAACGCTACCAATCAGTTGGAAAATACAAATCGTATCAAAGAAGTACGTCGTAATATCGCCCGTATTCAGTCTGTTATGACTGAAAAGGCGAATGCTTAATTATCTGGAAGGAGGAAATTGTTGTGGAAAGAAATCTGAGAAAAACACGTGTAGGTATCGTTACAAGTGATAAGATGGATAAGACAATTGTTGTTTCAATCGTAGATAATGTTAAGCATCCTCTTTATGGAAAGATTGTAAAGAGAACTTATAAATTAAAGGCTCATGATGAGAATAATGATTGCAAAGTCGGCGATAGAGTAAGAGTTATGGAGACAAGACCATTATCTAAGGATAAGAGATGGAGACTTGTTGAAATCGTAGAAAAGGCAAAGTAAGGAGGCAAAAACCATGGTTCAACAGGAAACAAGACTTAAGGTTGCTGATAACACTGGTGCTAAGGAATTGCTTTGCATTCGTGTGTTAGGTGGTTCAACCAGAAGATATGCAAATATTGGAGATATTATCGTTGCCTCTGTTAAAGATGCAACACCAGGCGGCGTTGTTAAGAAGGGTGACGTTGTAAAAGCAGTTGTAGTTCGTAGCAAAAAGGGTGCTCGTCGTAAGGATGGCTCTTATATCAAGTTCGATGAAAATGCTGCTGTTATTATTAAGGATGATTTGAATCCGAAAGGAACTCGTATTTTTGGACCTGTTGCTAGAGAATTAAGAGATAAGAAATTCATGAAGATTGTCTCTTTAGCACCAGAAGTACTGTAGGGAGGTGGCAACTGTGGCAACAATGAAGATTAAGAAAAATGATCAGGTTGTAGTTATCGCTGGTAAGGATAAGGGCAAGGAAGGCAAGGTGCTTTCTGTAGATGTTAAGAATCATAAGGTGCTTGTTGAGGGCGTTAATATGGTTTCTAAGCATTCTAAGCCAAGTATGCAGAATCAGCAGGGCGGAATTATTCAGAAGGAAGCTCCGATTGACATTTCAAATGTAGCTTACTTATATAAAGGAAAGCCGGTTCGTATCGGATTCCAGGGCGAAAAGAAGGATAAGGTTCGTGTAGCTAAGGTTGATGGTAAGCTGGAAGTAATCGATTAATAGGAAAGGAGGTCGCAAAAGTGAGTAGATTAAAGACTCAGTACAACGAGGAAATCGTTGATGCTATGATGAAGAAATTTGAATATAAGAATACAATGCAGGTACCAAAGCTGGATAAGATTGTAATTAACATGGGCGTTGGTGAAGCAAAGGATAATGCTAAGTTGTTAGAGGCGGCTATCAAAGATTTAGAGACCATTTCCGGTCAGAAGGCAGTCGTAACAAAGGCTAAGAAATCAGTTGCGAACTTCAAGTTAAGAGAAGGTATGCCAATTGGATGTAAGGTGACATTAAGAGGCGAGAAGATGTATGAATTTGCAGATCGTCTGATTAATCTGGCACTGCCTCGGGTTCGTGACTTCAGAGGTATTAATCCAAATGCATTCGATGGAAGAGGAAATTATGCACTGGGTATTAAGGAACAGTTAATCTTCCCTGAGATTGAATACGATAAGGTTGATAAGGTTAGAGGTATGGATGTTATCTTCGTAACAACAGCGGAGACAGATGAAGAAGCTCGTGAATTGTTAACATTATTCGGTATGCCGTTCAGCAAGTAAGAAGGAGGAAGATTTCATGGCAAAGACATCTATGAAAGTAAAACAGCAGCGGAAACAGAAATTCTCTACCAGAGAATATACTCGTTGCAAAATTTGTGGTCGTCCACATTCAGTGTTAAGAAAATACGGAATTTGCAGAATCTGCTTCCGTGAATTAGCATATAAGGGTGAGATTCCTGGTGTTAAGAAGTCAAGCTGGTAAGAGTTGAAAGGAGGCAAATAATATGGCAATGAGTGATCCAATTGCAGATATGCTTACAAGAATCCGTAACGCGAACACTGCAAAACATGATACAGTCGATGTTCCAGCGTCAAAGATGAAAATTTCGATTGCTGAGATTTTATTAAATGAAGGTTATATCAAAGCATATGACTTAGTAGATGATGGAAAGTTCAAGACAATTCATATTACATTGAAGTATGGTGCAGATAAGAATGAGAAGATTATCACAGGTCTGAAGAGAATTTCTAAGCCTGGTCTTCGGGTATATGCAAGCAAGGAAGATTTACCAAAGGTACTTGGTGGTCTGGGTATTGCAATTATCTCAACCAACAAGGGTGTATTAACAGATAAAGAAGCAAGAAAGCAGAATGTAGGCGGCGAAGTATTAGCTTACGTTTGGTAGAAATGAAAGATAAAATAGGAGGTAACGGCATATGTCACGTATCGGAAGAATGCCTATCGCTGTACCAGCAGGAGTAACTGTTGATATTGCAGAAAATAACAAGGTGACAGTTAAGGGACCTAAGGGAACCTTAGAGAGAGTTTTACCTGCTGAAATGGAAATTAAGCAGGAAGACGGACATCTGATTGTAACCAGACCAAATGACTTAAAGAAAATGAAGTCTTTACATGGTCTGACAAGAACACTGCTTCATAACATGGTAGTTGGTGTAACAGATGGCTTTACAAAGGAGTTAGAGGTTAACGGTGTAGGTTACAGAGCAGCTAAGCAGGGAAAGAAGTTAGTTCTTTCTTTGGGATATTCTCATCCGGTTGAGATGGAAGATCCGGAAGGCTTAGAGTCTACAGTAGATGGTAACAAGATTATCGTTAAGGGTATTGATAAAGAAAAAGTTGGCCAATACGCAGCAGAAATCAGAGCAAAGAGAGCACCGGAGCCATATAAGGGCAAGGGTATCAAGTATGCTGATGAAGTGATTCGACGCAAGGTTGGTAAGACTGGTAAAAAATAATTAAAGGAGTGATAAGCAATGGTTAGTAAAGCGTCAAGAAAAGATATTCGTGAAAAGAAACATGCAAGACTTCGTAACCGTATCAGTGGTACTGCTGAATGTCCACGTTTAGCGGTTTTCAGAAGTAATAATCATATGTACGCTCAGATTATTGATGATACAGTTGGAAATACCTTGGTTGCAGCATCCACATTAGAGAAGAATGTTAAGGATGCAGTGGATCACACCAATGATGTTGATGCAGCAGCTTACGTTGGTAAGGCAATTGCTGAAAAGGCATTAGCAAAGGGTATTAAGACTGTCGTATTCGATAGAGGCGGCTATGTATATAAAGGAAAAGTGAAAGCGTTAGCAGATGCAGCCCGTGAAGCTGGTCTTGAATTCTAATAAGGAGGAGTACACAATATGAAGCATACAATTATTGATGCTAGTCAGTTAGAATTAGAAGAAAAAATAGTGTCAATCAAGCGTGTCACCAAGGTTGTTAAGGGTGGACGTAATATGAGATTTGCAGCACTTGTTGTTGTAGGTGACAGAAATGGTCACGTAGGTGCTGGCTTAGGTAAGGCTGCTGAAATTCCGGAAGCAATCCGGAAAGCAAAAGAAGATGCAACAAAGAAGCTGGTGACTGTAGCAATCAACGAGGACGGAAGTATTCCTCATGACTGGACAGGAAAGTTTGGCAGTGCATCTGTATTGTTAAAGACATCTCCGGAAGGTACTGGTATCATCGCCGGCGGTCCTGCACGTAATGTGTTGGAGCTGGCAGGATATAAGAATATCCGTACAAAGTCTTTAGGTTCTAACAACAAGCAGAATGTAGTATTGGCTACGATTGATGGTCTGACAAATATCAAGACACCGGAAGAAGTAGCTAGACTTCGCGGTAAGTCCGTAGAAGAAATTCTGGGCTAAGGAGGTTGTTTGAAATGGCAGATAAATTAAAAGTTACATTAGTAAAGTCTACAATTGGAGCAATTCCGAAGCATAAGAAGACTGTAGAAGCATTGGGTCTGCATAAGGTAAATAAGTCCGTAGAGCTTCCTAATAATGCAGCAACACTGGGAATGGTTCAGCAGGTTAGACATTTAGTAAAAGTTGAAGAGATTTAATAAAGAATAGGAGGTGCACGTAATGAATTTATCAAGTTTAAAGCCGGCAGAAGGCTCAAAACAGAGCGATAACTTCAGAAGAGGTCGTGGCCATGGTTCAGGAAATGGCAAGACCGCTGGTAAGGGTCATAAGGGACAAAAGGCTCGTTCAGGAGCTCCAAGACCTGGTTTCGAAGGTGGTCAGATGCCGTTATATAGAAGATTGCCAAAGAGAGGATTTACATGCAGAAATTCGAAAGAAATTGTGAATGTAAATGTATCTGCTCTGGAATGCTTTGAAGATGGTGCAGAAGTAACAGTTGCAACATTAGTAGAGCAGGGAATCGTTAGAAATCCAAAAGATGGCGTAAAGATTCTTGGAAATGGGGAGTTAACCAAAAAGCTTACAGTAAAGGCAGATGCATTTAGTGCAGGTGCTGTTGCTAAGATTGAGGCAGTTGGTGGAAAAACTGAGGTGATCTAATATGTTCAAAACATTTATTAATGCTTTGAAGGTAAAAGATATACGGAATCGAATTTTCTTTACATTTGTGATTTTGTTAATTTTCCGAATTGGTTGTAATATAACCATTCCGGGCGTGGATGCTTCTGCTGTCCAGAACGCATTGGAGTCAATGCTGGGCACAGAGGCAAATGCCCTGCTGGGGATGTTCTCCGGCGGTTCCTTAGAGCAGATGTCTATTTTTGCTTTGAACGTAACACCGTATATTACATCCTCCATTATCATGCAGCTGCTTACAATCGCAATTCCTGCATTGGAAGAAATGCAGCGTGACGGAGAAGACGGCAGAAAGAAAATGACAGCAATTACCCGTTATGTAACGGTGGTACTTGGTATTATAGAAGCTGCCGGTCTGGCAATCAGCCTGCAGCGTGTAAATGCGTTAGGCTCACAGGCAAATGCAATGACAGTAATTACCATGATTGTGACACTGACTGCTGGTAGTACCTTGGTTATGTGGCTGGGTGAACGAATCACAGAAAAGGGAATTGGTAATGGTATATCAATTATCTTGATGATTAATATTGTGTCTCGTATGCCGAATGATTTTTCAAACCTATATACCATGTTTGTAAAGACTCAGTTTAGTGATGCAGAGTATGTAAAGGGAATCGGAGCAATTTTGATTATTGTAGCCGTTGTAATCTTAACAACCGTATTGGTTATTTTGTTACAGGATGCAAAGAGAAATATCCCGATTCAGTATTCTCAGAAGATGAGTGGCCGTCGCTTGGTAGGTGGTCGTGCTTCAGAGATGCCGTTAAAGGTAAACACTGCAGGTGTTATCCCGATTATTTTTGCATCATCTCTAATGTCAATGCCGGCAATGATTATTAGTTTATTCAAAATAGATGTTACAAATAAGGTTGTGCAGGAGATTGTTTCCAGCCTTTCTCAGAACTATTGGTTCAATAAGAGCCATCCTTGGGGATATTTAGGGCTGGTTCTGTATATTGCCTTGGTTGTGATGTTTGCATATTTTTATACATCCATTACATTTAATCCGATGGAGGTAGCAAATAACCTGAAAAAGAGTGGTGCTTCCATACCGGGTATCCGTCCGGGTAAGCCGACACAGGAATATTTGGAAAAGGTACTGAAGTATATTATATTCATCGGTGCTGTCGGGCTTGTAATTGTAGCTTTGATTCCGATTTTCTTTAGTGGTGTATTTGGAGCAAATGTATCCTTTGGAGGAACTTCTTTGATAATTATCGTAGGTGTTATACTGGAAACTATGAAGCAGTTAGATTCAAAGATGTTAGACCGTAATTACGAAGGTTTTTTGAGATAAGATAAAAGATTCAATAAGCTGTAGCTTGCCTACAGCTTATTGATGTGTTATCTTGAAATTAGTCACTTGTAATAGAGATGTATCGAAACAGAAAATGAAGAAGGAAAATGTTGTAGAGCAGGAGGATAAGCAAATGAAAATTATTATGTTAGGGGCACCGGGAGCCGGAAAAGGAACACAGGCAAAAATGATTGCTGAAAAGTATGGAATTCCGCATATATCTACCGGTGATATTTTCCGGGCAAATATAAAGAACGGTACAGAGCTGGGGGCAAAGGCAAAGACCTATATGGACCAGGGTTTGTTAGTTCCGGATGAGTTAGTTGTTGATTTGGTAATTGACCGTTTTAAGGCAGACGATTGCAAGAAGGGATACATTCTGGATGGTTTTCCAAGAACAATTCCGCAGGCAGAAGCGCTGGATAAGGCATTGGCAGCAATCGGTGAAAGTGTGGACTATGCAATTAACGTAGAAGTTCCGGATGAAAATATTGTACGCAGAATGTCAGGCCGTCGTGCATGTGTTGGTTGTGGTGCAACCTATCATATCGTATACAATCCGACCAAAGAGGAGAATAAATGCGATGCCTGCGGCGGAGAACTGATTCTTAGAGATGATGATAAGCCGGAAACTGTACAGAAGAGATTGGCAGTTTACCATGAGCAGACACAGCCACTCATTGACTACTATAATAAAAAGGGTATCATGAAGGAAGTCGACGGAACTGTTGATATGAATGATGTCTTTGCAGCAATCTGCAATATTTTAGGAGAGTAATAATGCCGATTACCAGAAAGACTCAAAGCGAAATAGAACTTATGAAAGAGGCTGGACGGATTCTTGCAATTACGCATGATGAATTGGCAAAGGCAGTAGTACCCGGAATCAGTACGAAGGAAATTGACAGAATCGGAGAAGAAATTATCCGAAGCTATGGTTGTGAACCCTCCTTTTTGAATTATTGCGGGTATCCGGGTTCAATCTGTGTATCCATCAATGATGAGGTTGTGCATGGAATACCGAATCCCAAGCATATTGTCCGGGACGGAGATATTGTCAGTCTGGATGCAGGTGTCATTTATAAGGGGTATCATTCGGATGCAGCCCGGACACTGTTAGTCGGTAATGTATCAGACGAAGCAAGAAGATTAGTAGAGGTAACGAAGCAAAGCTTCTTTGAAGGAATCCGGTATGCAAAGCCGGGGTATCATATCAGTGATATTGGGAAAGCCATTCAGTCTTATGTAGAAGCAAATGGATTTTCGGTAGTACGGGATTTGGTCGGACATGGAGTAGGAAAGAAGCTGCATGAAAAACCAAACATACCAAACTATGCAGATGGACATAGGGGAGCAAGAATAAAGCCGGGAATGACACTCGCCATTGAACCGATGGTGAATGCAGGCGAATATGATGTGGTATGGATGGATGATGATTGGACCGTTGTAACCTATGACGGTTCACTGTCAGCCCATTATGAAAATACAATATTAGTTACCGAAGGAGAACCGGTAATCTTATCAAGAGCAGAAGGCATAGAAATATAGCATAAGTGATATGAGCGAGGAGCAGGAGGTAAAAAATGTCAAAGGTAGATTCAATCGAAGTAGAAGGTGTAGTATTAGAGAAGTTGCCAAACGCAATGTTTCGGGTACAGTTGGAAAACGGACACGTTGTGTTAGGTCATATAAGTGGAAAGATTCGGATGGGATACATTAAGATTCTTCCGGGAGATACTGTGAAAATTGAACTTTCACCATATGATTTGACAAAGGGAAGAATTGTATGGAGAAATAAATAGTGAGAAAAAGTTCAGAAAAAAGTTTCGCAAAAAATGGAAAAAACTATTGCAAATACTTGTAATAAGTGATAAAGTATTAGCTTGTAGCGGACTTTTTTGAAAGGAGAGATTTTAATGAAGGTTAGAGCATCTGTAAAACCAATTTGCGACAAATGCAAAATCATTAAAAGAAAAGGAAGCATCAGAGTAATCTGTGAAAATCCTAAGCACAAGCAGAGACAGGGCTAGGAATTTGACAGTTTATTAGTTGTATGTGTTATTCCCACACAGACAGGTGATAAACCGCCTTGGAAATCTGCAAGGTTGACCAAACGTCGTTGGTCACACAAGTTTTGAAGCGGCTGTAGCATAAGCAATTATGCTAATTACAAATAAACATTCATTATAATAGAATGCAGCGTATACATTTCACCCATACTCTGTATGCGGATACGTGTGTGTTCCTATTATGCAAGTAAGAGAATACTATTTTTATGGAGGTAGAAATACATGGCTCGTATTTCAGGTGTTGATTTACCAAGAGAAAAGCGTATCGAAATCGGTCTTACTTATATTTATGGTATTGGTAAAACCAGTGCTGCGCGTATCTTAAAAGAAGCAAATGTGAATCCGGATACTCGAGTTCGCGACCTGACAGATGACGAAGTTCGGAGATTGAGCGAAGTTATCAACAATACACAGGTTGTAGAAGGTGATTTGCGTAGAGAAATTGCAATGAACATTAAGCGTTTACAGGAAATTGGATGCTATCGTGGTATCCGTCATAGAAAGGGTCTTCCTGTTCGCGGTCAGAAGACTAAGACAAATGCAAGAACTCGTAAGGGTCCAAAGAGAACCGTAGCAAATAAGAAGAAATAATAAATAAAAGATACAGGACGTAATACGTTAATATTTAGGAGGTTTCGTAATGGCAGCAGCAGCAAAGAAAGCTACTAAAAAAGTGACTAAGAAGCGTGTGAAGAAGAACGTTGAACGTGGACAGGCACACATTCAGTCATCTTTTAATAATACAATTGTTACCCTGACTGATGCAGAAGGCAATGCGTTATCTTGGGCAAGTGCAGGCGGATTGGGATTCAGAGGTTCCAGAAAGTCTACACCATATGCAGCACAGATGGCAGCAGAGGCAGCTACAAAGGCAGCATTGGTTCATGGATTGAAGTCAGTAGATGTTATGGTAAAGGGACCTGGTTCTGGTCGTGAAGCAGCAATTCGTGCTCTTTCCGCATGTGGTCTTGATGTATTAAGTATCACAGATGTAACCCCAGTTCCACATAATGGTTGTCGCCCACCAAAGCGTCGTAGAGTCTAATTAGGAGGTACAGATAGATGGCAGTAGATAGAACTCCCGTTCTTAAGAGATGCAGATCTTTAGGCATGGAGCCAATGTATCTCGGAATTGACAAGAAGTCAAACAGAACATTAAATAGAGCAAACAGAAAGATGAGTGAATATGGTCTTCAGTTACGTGAAAAGCAGAAGGCAAAGTTCATTTATGGTGTACTGGAAAAGCCTTTCCGTAATTTATACGCAACAGCAGAGCGTATGAAGGGCTTAACAGGTCCAAACTTAATGATTTTATTAGAGTTAAGATTGGACAACGTTATCTTCCGTATGGGTCTTGCTAGAACTCGTAAGGAAGCAAGACAGATTGTAGATCATAAGCATGTACTGGTAAATGGTAAGTGTGTAAACATTCCATCTTACAGAGTAAAAGCAGGCGATAAGATTGAAATCAGAGAGAAGAGCAAATCATCTCAGAGATACAAGGACATCTTAGAAGTGACTGGAGGAAGATTAGTTCCGGCTTGGTTAGAGGCAGATCAGGAAAACTTATGTGGTACTGTAAAAGAGTTGCCTTTAAGAGAGCAGATTGATGTACCTGTTAACGAAACTCTTATCGTTGAGTTGTATTCTAAATAATCCGTAAATATTTAGGAATAACCTCAACTTATTAACCCAAAAGGAGGGTCCCTATAGTGTTTGAATTTGAAAAACCTAGAATTGAAATTGCAGAGATGTCTGAGGATAATAAGTATGGACGCTTTGTAGTTGAGCCTTTAGAAAGAGGTTATGGTACAACTCTTGGTAACTCATTGAGAAGAATTATGCTTTCTTCGTTACCGGGTTCCGCAGTTACATCTGTAAAAATCAAAGGTGTATTGCATGAGTTCAGTTCTATTCCGGGTGTTAAGGAAGACGTAACTGAAATTATTATGAACATAAAGGAACTGGCAATTAAGAATAATTCTACAGCAGAGACTTCAACCGCATATATTGAATATGAGGGAGAAGGTGTTGTAACAGCAGCCGACATCCATGTTGACAGCAATATTGAGATATTGAACAAGGATTTGGTTATCGCTACTTTAAGTGGTGGTGCTGACTGTCGTTTGGATATGGAATTAACCATTTCTAAGGGCAGAGGATATGTAGGTGCTGATAAGAATAAGAAGGAAGATTTATCCATTGATGTTATTGCAGTTGATTCAATCTACACACCGGTTGAGCGTGTGAACATGATTGTTGAGAATACTCGTGTCGGTCAGGTGACAGATTACGATAAGCTGACATTGGATGTATTTACAAATGGTACTCTGGCACCGGATGAGGCTGTAAGCCTTGCAGCAAAGGTGTTAAGTGAGCATTTGAACCTGTTTATTGATTTGTCTGAAAACGCAAAGGCAACAGAGGTTATGGTTGAAACCAAGGATGACGAAAAAGGAAAGGTGCTTGAAATGAGCATTGATGAATTGGAGTTATCCGTTCGGTCATACAACTGCTTAAAGCGTGCGGGTATCAATACAGTAGAGGAATTAACCAATAAGACCTCAGAAGATATGATGAAGGTTCGGAATCTTGGACGGAAGTCATTGGAAGAGGTATTAGGTAAGTTAAAGGAATTAGGCTTAGAGCTTCGCAACAGCGAGGAATAAGTCCTAACGCACCACTAAAGCTGAATAAGAGTAAGCATAGTGAAGATGCAGCACTAGCTGCATAATTATCCACAAGGAGGACAATCTATATGGCAATGTATAGAAAGCTTGGTAAGAAATCAAGTGCAAGACAGGCATTACTTCGTAATCAGGTAACCATGTTATTATACAATGGTAAGATTAAGACAACTGAGGCTAGAGCAAAGGAAGTTCGCCAGATTGCAGAGCACTTAATTACATTAGCAATTAAGGAAAAAGATAATTTCGATGAGGTAACTGTAAATGCTAAGGTTCCAAAGCTGGACAAGGACGGCAAGAGAATCAAGGAAGTTGTAGACGGCAAGAAGGTTACTCAGTATGATACAGTAGAGAAGAAGGTAAAGAAGGATCAGCCTTCCCGTCTTCATGCAAGAAGACAGATGTTAAAGGTTCTTTATCCGGTAATCGATGTTCCGACTGAGAATGCCGGCAAGAAGAAGGCTACTAAGAAGGTAGATTTAACAGCTAAGCTATTTGACGAATATGCACCTAAGTATGCAGGTCGCCCAGGTGGTTATACCAGAATCGTTAAGGTTGGACCACGTAAAGGTGATGCAGCTATGGAAGTTATTCTTGAGTTAGTATAAGAAATGTAAAAAAGCTGTCGCATGAGAGTGCGGCAGTTTTTTTGTATAGGAGACCACAACATGATTGAAGCCCAAAATGTGACATTTGAATATATTCGCCGGGATGAGGATGGAAATGTATCTGAGATTGTGGAGGCAGTCAAGAATCTGTCATTACAGATTCAACCGGGAGAATTTGTGGGGATTCTGGGACGAAACGGTTCCGGAAAATCAACATTTGCAAAAATGCTGAATGCATTACTGGAGCCTACCGAGGGAAGTATTACCATTTCAGGTATGGATACAAAGGATTCAGACCAGACCTTGAATATCCGGAAAAAAGCAGGTATGGTTTTTCAAAATCCGGATAATCAGATTATTGGAACCATGGTCGAAGAGGATGTTGCATTTGGACCTGAGAATCTGGGGGTAGCAACCAAGGAGATTATCAGTCGGGTAACAGAAGCCTTGGAAACAGTAGGAATGACAGCATTTCGTGAAGCCTCTCCGAACCGTTTGTCCGGCGGACAGAAGCAGAGGGTTGCCATTGCCGGGGTACTTTCCATGCAGCCAAGGTGCATTATTTTTGATGAATCAACCTCGATGCTGGACCCGCAGGGAAGACGGGAAGTGTTACAGGCGGCACATGAGCTGAACCGGAAGCAGAATATTACGATTCTGTTTATCACACATGACATGGATGAGGTAATAGAGGCTGACAGAGTAGTGGTGATTCATGAGGGTAGTCTGGTAATGGAAGGAACCCCGCAAGCGGTATTTGCAGAGCATGAGCGGTTGCAGGCATACGGACTGCGGGTGCCTCATGTGACAGAACTGGCATTGCGGCTACAAAAGCAAGGAATACCGATGGAACAACCGGTTTTAACGATACAGGATTTATTAAAAGAGATAAACCGGAAATGTTGGCAGGAGTATCATCAGGGTCAGCAAAGAAGTATGGAACAGACGCAGGAGAAGCGAACTGCCCGGAGGTCTGAATCGGAACGACAACAAAATGCCATGACTGAAGGCTTGGTTGTAGACCATGTATCCTATGTCTATGACCAGAAAACAGTTTATGCACAATCCGCTTTGCGGGATGTGAGTCTTACAATCGGGGCAGGAGAATTTGTGGCACTGGTGGGGCATACCGGTTCCGGAAAATCAACTCTGATTCAGCATTTCAACGGATTGCTTTGCCCTACAGAGGGCCGGATTTATTATAAGGGACAGGATATTCATGAAAAGGGGTATCAACGGACTGCCCTGCGTGGGGAGATCGGACTGGTCTTTCAATATCCGGAATATCAATTATTTGCGGAAACAGTATTAGAGGATGTATGCTTTGGACCAAAGAATCTGGGCTTGCCGTTACTGGAGGTGCAGCAGCGGGCATTTGAAGCAATTGCGACAGTCGGTCTGCCGGATTCCATATATGATATGTCTCCGTTTGAACTGTCCGGGGGACAAAAACGTAGGGTGGCAATTGCCGGTGTGCTGGCAATGAAGCCGAAGGTGCTGGTATTAGATGAGCCGGTGGCTGGGCTTGACCCGATTGGACGGAAGGAATTGTTAGATTTACTGAAGCGGCTGAATCGGGACGGAATGACGATTGTGCTGGTGTCGCATGATATGAACGATGTAGCGGAATATGCAGACAGAATGATTGTAATGGGAAACGGACAGGTATTATATGATGATTTGCCGGAAAAAGTATTCCAAGAGGCAGAGACGATGAAAAAGCTGGGACTGGATATACCGTATGTTACCCAGATAATGGAGTTAATAAATGAGGAAGGTCATCCGGTAAGAACCAATCTCTACCGGATGCAGGATGCAGTTGCTGAATTGACCACGTATTTGAGGAGAACACCATGATTCGGGATATTACAATTGGACAATATTATCCGGTAGAATCTGTGATTCACCGGCTGGACCCCAGAACCAAGCTGGCAATTACCTTCGTGTATTTAATTAGCTTATTTTTAGCAGATAATAAGTATATGTATCTATTGGGAATGGTATTTCTGGTGATATATATTTTATGCTCAAGGGTGCCTGTTTTATATATGATGAAGGGCTTGCGGGGAATTTTATTCTTCATTCTTGCTTCGGTAATACTCAATATGTTTTTTACCAAGGGTGAACCGTGGATAGACTGGGGATTTCTGCATATTTCATGGCAGGGCTTCCGGACTGCGTGCTATACGATGATACGAATTATATTTCTGGTGCTAGGGGCATCTGTAATCACATATACAACCACTCCGACGAAGCTGACAGACGGCTTGGAGAGTGCCTGTAAATGGATGAAACGGTTTCGTGTGCCGGTGCATGAGCTTGCAATGATGGTGTCTATTGCATTGCGGTTTATCCCGATTCTGGTAGAAGAGCTGGATAAGATTATGAAGGCACAGCAATCAAGGGGAGCAAACTTTGAAGAGGGCAACCTGTTCAAACGCTTAAAGAGTCTGTTTCCTGTGATATTGCCAATGTTTGTATCTGCGATTCGGCGGGCAAATGATTTGGCACTTGCCATGGAAGCCAGATGCTATCATGGTGGAGAGGGAAGAACAAAAATGAAGCCGTTATCGTATTCGGTGGCAGATGGTGTGGCATATGGATTATTGATTGCTTATTTATTGGGAATGGTAAGCATGCGAATCTGGGTATAGAACATAAGTATACGCAGACAGCAGGAAAGGAGATTCGATGAAACGGGTAAAACTGGTGGTTGCATATGATGGAACCAATTATTGCGGATGGCAGATTCAGGAAAACGGAATTACAATAGAAGAAGTATTAAATAAGACAATTTCGGATTTGGTTGGAGAACCGATTGCTGTAATTGGTGCAAGTCGGACCGATTCCGGTGTTCACGCAATGGGAAATGTTGCAGTCTTTGATACAGAAAGCAGAATCCCGGCTGAAAAAATGAGCTTTGCGTTGAATCAGCGTCTGCCGGAGGACATTCGGATTCAGCATTCATGCGAGGTTCCGCTGGATTGGCATCCGCGATATTGTGATACCAGAAAGACCTATATCTATCGAATCCTGAATCGCAGATTTGCAATTCCGACAGAACGGTTATATAGTCATTTTTTCTATTATCCGTTAAATGTGGAACATATGCAGCAGGCGGCGGATTATCTGGTTGGAGAACATGATTTTAAGAGCTTCTGCACACCGAGAACCCAGGTGCTTAGCACAGTCCGGACCATTTATTATATTCAGATTCAAAAAGAGGGCGATATGATTTCGATTACCATTAACGGAAACGGATTTCTATATAATATGGTACGGATTATTGTCGGTACGCTGCTGAAGGTGGGAACAGGATTGTATCCGCCGGAGCATGTAAAAGAAATTTTGGATGCCAAAGACCGTCGAATTGCGGGACCAAAGGCGGAGGCACGCGGATTGACCTTGCAGGAAATCGAATATTTGTAAAGAGTGGCTAAAAAGGTAAAAAAACTGTAAAAAGAGAAAAATTGTGTGGAAAACACGCAAAATATCTGCTAAAACAGGAAAGATATCCACAGAAATATCAACAATTCGTGGATAACTTCAAAAAATGTAATTCGATTTCTGTGAATAACTGCGATAAAATCGACAAGAAAAATGCAAGAAAAGTTAGAGAAAAACAGAGAAAATTTATTGACACACTTGGCAGAGTGTAATATAATATAAAACTGTGACGAGAAAGATAAATACTTAAGCCAAAGCCCCGGTAATAGTATTATCAGATACATCTTATGTTATTTTGAAGGAGGAACAACCATGAAGAGTTATATGGCTAGCCCATCAACGATTGAGAGACAGTGGTATGTAGTAGACGCTACAGGACATACATTAGGACGTTTGGCATCTGAAATTGCAAAGGTATTAAGAGGTAAGAATAAGCCTACTTATACACCACACATTGATACAGGTGATTATGTAATTGTAGTAAATGCAGACAAGATTCAGGTAACCGGTAAGAAGCTGGACCAGAAGATTTATTATAATCACTCTGATTATGTTGGCGGTATGAAAGAGACAACATTAAGAGAAAAGATGAATAAGAAGCCGGAAGATGTTATTTACTTAGCAGTAAAGGGTATGCTTCCAAAGGGACCTTTAGGACGTGAAATGATTAAGAAGCTTTATGTATATGCAGGTCCGGAACATGAGCAGGCAGCACAGAAGCCAGTAGCTTTGGAAATCAAGTATTAAGGTAGAAGGAGGACATAACAGTGGCTAAGAAGAAAGATAACAAATTCTATGGAACCGGTAGAAGAAAAAGCAGTATTGCAAGAGTATATTTAGTAGCTGGTACAGGTAAGGTTACAATTAATAAGAGAGATATGGATGATTACTTCGGATTAGATACCTTGAAGTTAATCGTAAATCAGCCATTTGAAGCTACTTCTACACAGGGTAAGTATGATGTATTAGTAAATGTTAAGGGTGGTGGATTTACCGGACAGGCAGGAGCAATCCGTCATGGTATTGCAAGAGCATTGTGCGTAGCAGACCCAGAGTACAGACCTGCATTGAAGAAGGCTGGTTACTTAACTCGTGACCCTCGTATGAAGGAGAGAAAGAAGTACGGTTTGAAGGCAGCTCGTCGTGCTCCACAGTTCTCAAAGAGATAATCAACTTCGCAATTCAGTATGTCTTACGATGTTTCAGAAAAGCATATTACGCCCCGGAATTTCGGTTCTGGGGTGTTTTTTTGTGTGAACTATGATAAAATATATTATCATAGTTGATTATTAAGTGAAATTTATAAGTATTTTGCATATCAATTAGAACGGAAGGAGTGTTTATATGACAACTATAAGCACAAAAAGTGGAAGAGTTATAAAAGTTGTATCCCAAGAAGAAGAAAAAAGCACGTTGACCGTATCAGATAATGAAATGGACGAAAGAGCAGTTGAGGCTGTTAAAGCAGCAATAAATAGAGCAAAGATTTGTAAAAAACCTATAGCAGGTTATGACAAAGAAAAAAAGCTGGCTTATGTTGAGTATGCAAATGGGGAAAGAAAGTATGCAAAATAGAAAACCGATGATTCTTGTATTAGCCGGACCAAATGGCTCAGGTAAAAGTACAATAACCACTTTTTTTGATAAAGTTGGGAAATATACGAATGCTGATGATATTGTTGCGACTACAGGGATGGACAATATGGAAGCAGCTGTTTTGGTCGATAAGATGAGATATGAATCCATTGACAAGAGAGAAGACTTTACTTTTGAAACAGTTTTGTCATCCGAATATAAATTAAACATTTTAAGAAAAGCAAAGGAAGAAGGATATTTTATAAAATGTATATTTGTGTTAACAGTTGATGCCCAGATTAATATTACCAGAATAGAATCGCGGGTGGCAGCAGGTGGACACAATGTTGATAGTAGTAAAGTTATTGAAAGATATTATAAATCAATTAATAACATAAAAGAGTTACTTAATATATGTGATATTTTGCATGTTTATGATAATACTGAAACACCAAAAAGAATTATTCGTAAACATAAAGATGAATTGTCAATATATCCAAATGAATATTGGAGTGAGCAGGGTATATTAGGATTGATGGAATAATGTTGCTGGCAAACAGTTTGACTTTTGCAAGGTCTTTTGTTATATTTGATTAGTCAAAACTAACCAATGATATTTTCAGAAGAGGAGACATAATTATGAAAATTCTAGTATTCGGCGCCGGTGTACTAGGTTGCAATCTTGCAAGGAATCTATTTCGGGCCGGAAAAGATACAACACTGTTGGCACGTGGAACATGGGCAGAGAAAATCAAAAAGAACGGACTCAGAATCAAGGATAAGTTTTCACCTCGTGTGTCTGTCAGCAGGATTCCGGTGGTGACGGAGCTAAAACCGGAGGATGCTTATGATGTAATCTTTGTTGTTGTACGCTATACACAGATTGATGGGATTCTGGAAGAATTGCGGGCGAATCCTGCGAAGAATATCGTATTCATAGGAAACAATGTGCGGACAAAAGAACTCACTGAGGCACTTCCGGAGAAAAATGTAATGTTTGCCTTTGCATCCTCCGCAGGACATCGTGAGAATGACCGGGTGGCATCGGTTGATCTCAAAAAGATTACCATTGGACAGATTGCAGACGCACCTTCCAATGAACACCTAATCGGGCAGATTTTCGATGGTACGAAATATAAAGTGTCTTACGAACCGAATATGGACGACTATCTTCTGTGTCATGCAGCATTTGTGTTGCCAGTGACATTTGCGTGCTACAAGGAAGATGGTGATTTGAAAAAGCTTAAGGGAAATACAGCATACTTCAATCGGATGATTGATGCCAATATCGAGGGCTATCGTGCAATCAAAAATGCCGGACATAAGATTCTGCCGAAAGAGGATGCGGAGTTTGAGGGTGAGGCGTACCGTAAGACCTGTATGCGTTTCTTCAAGCTCATGTGTGCAACCGGTCTCGGAAAAATCTGTGCCTCCGATCATGCCATGAATGCGGTTGATGAGATGAGTGCGTTGAACCGGGAGCTGAAGCAGTTCTTTGATGAGCATGGAGCAAACTACCCGGTATGGCAGGAGCTTGAGAAAGATGCAGGAAAGTATTTAAAATAACGTTATTATGAATAAATAACAAGCAGGACAATGGGATGACCCGGAGCCTGCTTGTTTATTTATTTAGAACAAACAAAATCCGTAGTTATCTCCCTCTTGACAATGCCGCTTGATAGCATTAAAATCAAACTAACTAATATTAGTTAGTTTGATGAGGTGGCAAATAAATGAAGCAGGAAGATACACGGCAGAAAATTTTGGATAAGGCATTGGAGTTATTTTCTACACGAGGATACGATTCCGTTAGTGTGGGAGAGATTGCAAACGCAGTTGGCATCAAGGCCCCTTCGCTTTACAATCATTTTTCCGGAAAACAGGCCATTTTTGATGCAATTGTGGAATCCACAGCGGCACAGTATGAAGCAGATACCGATAAAATTGACATTCATGTGCAAGATGTAAAGCAGGACATTCCTATTTTCACAGAGATTACCGAGGATGCTCTTTTTGAAAAAGTACGGCAGATTTTCGGATATTCCCTTCACAATGAAACCATCAGTCGATTCCGTCGCATGATGACCATCGAACAATTCCGTTCACCGGAGCTGGCAGCCCTGTATTCCCAGCGTTATGTGAGTCGGATTTTGGATTATCATGCGGGTATTTTTCGTGCCTTGATTGCTACCGGAGAGATTCAAGTAGGAGAGCCTGATGCTCTGGCAATGATGTATGTTGCTCCGGTATTAACGCTCATTAGTGTGTGCGACCGTCAGCCGGAAAGGGAGAGTGAATGTCTGGAAAAACTCAGGGAACATGTTTGCCTCTTTTTTCATATGGTTCATGGAAGGACTTCTTAGTAGAAGGATAACGAATGAGCAAAATTCAAGCCGACGAAAGAGGATTTAGAATAGGAGTAAAATTAAGATGGAGATTAAGATGGAAAATAAAATCTATCCTCGTACCGGGGATGCGGAAACGGTATATCTGAAAAATGTTGTGACCGGACCGAATATCGAGATTGGTGACTATACGATGTATAATGACTATGTTCATGACCCGCGGGATTTTGAGAAGAATAATGTTTTGTATCATTATCCTGTTAATGGCGATAAGTTGAAGATTGGTAAATTCTGTTCGATTGCCTGCGGTGCAAAATTTTTGTTTACCAGTGCCAATCATACGTTGCGGTCGCTCTCGACCTATCCATTTCCGATTTTCTTTGGAGAATGGGGACTGGATGCGAAAAACATCTGCGAGGCTTGGGATAACAAGGGTGATATTGTGATTGGAAATGATGTCTGGATTGGCTTTGAAGCGGTCATTCTCTCCGGTGTGACGATAGGTGACGGTGCTATCATAGGCACACGGGCGGTAGTGACAAAGGATGTGCCGCCATATACCATTGTTGGTGGTATTCCCGCAAAGCCTATCCGCAAACGATTTGATGATGAAACGATTTCACAACTGGAAGCGTTGAACTGGTGGGACTGGGACGAAGAAACCATCCGAAACAATATCTCGGCCATTCAGTCGGGAGATATTGCGTCACTAGAGCGTGTCACAAGAAATTAATCTTTATTAGGACTTAAAGTAACCGATTGGTTACTGCTGCACAGGGGATTTTTCGGAAGCTAAAGAATCCAATATGTTTTGGTGGATACCCATATCGCTTGGTTGATTACCAAGGTCGAAACCGGGTACAGAAAGGATGGGAGATAACATGAAGGAGGACGAAGAAAGGAAGCAATGGGTCTTATGCCCGTTTTGCGGGTCTAAAACACGGTTACAGATTTTCCGAGAAACAGAATTGAAAGCATTCCCGTTGTTTTGTCCCAAGTGTAAACAAGAGAGTATCATTAACGCAAAGAATTTTATAATCGAGATAGAAGAAATCCAAACGCCAGACGCTTAGACGCAGTGCAATTCGAAAAAATCGTTTTGCTCTGCGTCTATTATTATGGTAGGAGGATAATTATGATTGGGTTGCTGGCTGTTTTTGCAATTGTTATAGCATTGAAAACGACACAAAGTGGTGGAAAGCGGCGGTATAGGTTTATTTGTTTATTATGCATCGCACTTGCTGCAGGCATTTTTATCATGACTATGCTAAATTGGAGGCTGGGAATTTGCATTGCCTGTGGTATGATTTTAAGATTGCATCGTTTTTTCTTTAGAAAAATGCCGATTACCCGCAAGGAAGCTGATTTCCGATTATATTTAAAAGGCATCCAGACAGGTATGGGATATAAAGAAATATGGAAGCGGAACACCGAAGCTTCACCGGCAATTTATGCCTCCTTCCGGTCACATGGTAAATGCGTTTTCTTCGTCTGTCACAATGATAAACATTATCATTCCTTAATTTCACAGTTGACAAGTACCCCATAGGGGTATATATAGTAAGTAGTAAACAGAAAAGGTGGTATGCAGAATGATAAAGACAGTGTTAAAAATAGACGGAATGGCATGCAGTATGTGTGAAGCACATATGAATGATTTAATCCGGAAGAATTTTAAGGTCAAAAAGGTAACATCCTCTGCAAAAGACGGCGAAACAATAATTATCAGCGAAGAAGCCTTGGATATTCCTTGGGTTAAAAAACAAGTAAAAGAAATCGGATATGAGTTAAAGGATTACACAAGTGAACCTTATGAAAAAGAGGGCTTGTTTCACTTTGGTAAATAAAAAGGAGGTACAGGCATGAAAGAAACATTACAGGACTTAAAAACAAGAAGAAGCTGTCGGAAATATCGTTCCGAGCAGATTAAGGAAGAAGAATTAGACGCAATACTGGAGGCGGGTATGTATGCACCGACCGGAATGGGAATGCAGAGTCCTCTTATAGTAGCAATACAGGATAAGAAAACCAGAGATTTATTGTCTAAAATGAATGCTGATATTATGGGAACGGATACTGACCCATTTTACGGAGCACCGACGGTTTTGGTGGTATTGGCAGACAAAGAAAGACGTACCTATTTAGATGACGGAAATATGGTAATTGCCAATCTTTTGAATGCAGCACATGCAGTTGGGGTTGATTCCTGCTATATTTATCGTGCAAAAGAAGAATTTGATTCACCGGAGGGACAGGCATTGCTGAAGCAATGGGGAATTGAAGGCAATTATGCCGGAATCGGACATGTAATACTGGGCTATGGTCTTCCGGAAGGCATAAAGGAAGCAGCACCAAGAAAAGAGAATTATATCGTCCGCGTATAGGCGAAAGAATAAAAGAAAAAACACCGGAGTTGAAATGTGTGTCTTATCAGACCGACGTCACATTTCATTCCGGTGTTTTTTAGATTATGCAGTTAAGCATATATCATATGCAAATTTGTAATTTAATTAGCATCCAAGATTTAAGTATCTGCAAATTGCACGAAATAACTCGGAACAGCTATTGAAATTCATACACATAGTTTCGTCCTCCTTATTTTTTTATTTGTATTAGCTAATTACAATTGAATTGTAACAATTTTGTAACATATTAACAATAGGAGAAATATGGGAGACTTGACAATATTTATTACATATTATAGGATTATGCCAATAAAACCAGTGATTCATATAAAGAAATAACGAATAAGGAAATAATAATCATGACATTAACGCAGTTGAATTATGCAATTACAGTGGCAAATGCAAAATCAATGAATGAAGCGGCAAGGCTTTTATTCATTTCCCAACCAAGTCTGTCTGCGGCAATCAAGGATTTGGAGGAGGAAATTGGAATTGAATTATTTCGGCGTACCAATCGGGGTGTTTCGGTGACACCGGAGGGAGAAGAATTTATCGGTTATGCCAGACAGGTAGTAGAGCAGTATCAGCTTATGGAATCCAAATACATTGCAAAAGAACAGGTTCGAAAAAAATTCGGGGTTTCTACACAGCATTATACATTTGCGGTAAATGCGTTTGTAGAAATGGTAAAGCAGTTCGGTATGGACAAGTATGAGTTTGCCATTCATGAGACAAAAACCTATGAGGTAATTGAGGACGTAAAGAATCTGAAGAGTGAAATCGGTGTTTTATATATTAATGATTTTAACCGACAGGTATTAATGAAGCTGTTTCGGGAATATAATCTGGAATTTCATGAACTTCTGGAATGCGGAATCTATGTATATATGTGGAAGGGACATCCGCTGGCAAAGAAAAAAGAAATAGCTCTGGAGGAATTACAGGAGTATCCATGCCTGTCATTTGAACAGGGAACCTATAATTCCTTCTATTTTGCAGAAGAGGTATTGAGTACTTATGATTATAAGCGTATAATAAAAGCAGATGACAGAGCAACCCTATTGAATCTGATGGTAGGGCTGAATGGATTTACGATGTGTTCCGGAATTATATGTGAAGAATTAAACGGTTCGGATTATTGTGCGATAAAGTTAAAATCCGATGAGGTTATGACAATCGGGTATCTGGTTCGGAAGGGTGCAATGATTAGCAGGCTCGGTAAAACCTATCTGGAAGAATTAGGAAAATATAAGGACAAAGCGATGCGATGAGAATAGAATAGTTATAGAGGGAGAATTGCAGGATGGAAGATTTGAAAGAAATTTATATAATTATATCTCAGACTGCGACAAAATTTGGGTATGTATTACGGAAGGTAGGACGTGTGAAGTATAATCATGCCGCAATTGCGTTGGATGCTGAGTTAAAGGAGTGGTATTCCTTTGCCAGAAAGCAGCATAAGACTGCATTAATTGGAGGAATGGTAAAGGAATCGGTAGAACGTTATACCTTACGAAAACGTTCCCATGTTGAAGTAACAATATTCCGAATACCGGTAACAAACGCACAGTATTTACAGCTTCAGAGGCGGATAAACAGAATTCGGCAGGATGATGAATATAAGTATAATCTGTTTTCGGTGCTTACATATCCGGTAACAAAAGGCTTTTCCGTATATAAGGCATATTCCTGTATCGAATTTGTAATGTCCATGCTAAAAGGTGTAGGATATGAATTGCAAAAGCCGGCACCGCAGTATACACCGGATGATTTATTGCAGATATTTGAAAAATATATTTGGTTTCAGGGAAATCTGCTGGAGTATAAGCCGTTATATGGACGGGATGATGCTTACTTTGAGGCTATGGAGTGGAAGCAGTATATTCAAAGTGGTGTAGAGTTAGGAGAAGTAATAAAACGCTCCTTATCAACACTGTTTGAAGTTCATGGTATGCGAAAATTGGTCGGATAAAAGAGCTGTTTCCGATATAGAAGCAGAAAAGAAAGAGAGAAAAATTCTCTCTTTTTTTTATTGACAACATACCCTATGGGGGTATATGATTGCGTCGAAAGGAAGTGATGGAATGTCAGAAGAAAAACAATGCTGTTGTCATAAGACGAAGGAGCGTTCACCGGAGGAATACAAGGACCTGATTCACCGGTTAAATCGAATAGAAGGACAGATTCGGGGCATCAAAGGAATGGTGGAACGAAATGCATATTGCACTGATATTTTAATGCAGGTATCTGCCGTAAATGCAGCACTGAACAGCTTTAACCGGGTGTTATTGGAGAATCATATCAAAACCTGCGTTACGAAGGATATTCAGGACGGAAAAGAAGAAACCGTAGATGAATTATTGGTGACACTTCAAAAATTAATGAAATAAATAGAAATGGGAAATGCTAATCAAAGAAACGATAGGAAATGAAGCACAAGAAAACAGAAAGTAAAAAAGAAGGTGAATAATATGGAACAATATACTGTGACCGGAATGAGCTGTGCAGCCTGTAGTGCCAGAGTAGAAAAGGCAGTTTCAAAGGTTCCGGGTGTTACCTCCTGCTCTGTGAGTTTGTTGACAAACTCCATGGGAGTTGAGGGAACAGCAGCAACTCAGGATATTATTCAGGCAGTAAAAGAAGCCGGCTACGGAGCAGAACCGAAAACGCATGGACAGCAGAAGACTTCCGGCAGGGAAACCATAGAGCAGCAGGAGGAACAGCTAAAGGACCATGAGAGTCCGAAGATAAGAAAGCGGTTGATAGCATCTGTTATTGTACTGCTGCCATTAATGTATCTGTCCATGGGACATATGATGTGGAATTGGTGGATTCCGCCTGTTTTAGAGGGAAATCATGTGGCAATGGGACTGATAGAACTACTGCTTACGATTATAATTATGGTAATCAACCAGAAGTTCTTTATCAGCGGAAGTAAAAGCCTGCTGCATGGAGCACCGAATATGGATACATTAGTTGCTTTGGGAGCCGGAGCAGCATTTGTGTATAGCACATATGCGTTATTTGCCATGACAGATGTTCAGATGCGTGGAGATATGGATGCAGTTATGGCATATATGCACGAATTTTATTTTGAATCAGCAGCTATGATTCTAACCTTGATTACAGTCGGTAAAATGCTGGAGGCTATATCCAAGGGTCGTACCACCGATGCATTAAAAGGTTTGATGAAGCTGGCACCAAAGACCGCGACACTTGTTCAGGACGGCAAAGAGGTGCAGGTATCTGTTACACAGGTTCAGCGGGGAGATATATTTGTTGTACGTCCCGGTGAAAATATACCTGTAGACGGCAGAGTAATAGAAGGTAATAGTGCTGTAAATGAAGCAGCCCTGACCGGTGAGAGTATTCCGGTTGACAAGGCAGAGGGTGATACCGTATCAGCCGCAACCCTGAATCAATCCGGATTCTTGAAATGTGAAGCCACCAGAGTCGGAGAAGATACCACCCTTTCGCAAATTATTCAAATGGTTAGTGATGCCGCTGCCACAAAGGCACCGATTGCCAAGATTGCAGATAAAGTCTCCGGAGTGTTTGTTCCGGTTGTCATAGGAATTGCATTGGTAACCATTGCAGTCTGGCTGCTTGTGGGAAAGGATGTTGGATTTGCACTGGCAAGAGGAATTTCCGTATTGGTAATCAGTTGTCCATGTGCCTTAGGTCTGGCAACTCCGGTAGCCATCATGGTAGGAAACGGAGTCGGTGCAAAGCAGGGAATTATGTTTAAGACAGCCGTATCCCTAGAGGAAACCGGAAAGGTACAGATTGTTGCATTGGATAAGACCGGAACCATTACCAGCGGAGAACCAAGAGTAACCGATATTATTCCTGCCGATGGAATCACCGAACAGGAATTAATGCTACAGGCATATGCACTGGAACAAAAGAGTGAGCATCCACTGGCAAAGGCAATTATCAGTCATGCACAACAGCAGCATTTAAGAGCGGAGGCTGTGACTGATTTTCAGACCCTGCCGGGTAACGGACTGACAGCAGCTTATAAAGATAGTATTTTATACGGAGGAAATGAAGCCTTTATCGGAGGTAAAACCCCATTAACACCGAAGCAGCAACAGGCAGCAAAGCAATTGGCACAAGAAGGAAAGACACCGTTATTTTTCATGAAGGAAAACAAGAAGCAAAAAACAGTATTTCTGGGCATGATTGCGGTTGCGGATGTGATAAAGCCGGAAAGCCCACAGGCAATACAGGAATTACAGAACATGGGAATTCGTGTAGTAATGCTGACCGGTGATAACGAGAGAACCGCTCAGGCAATCGGTAAGCAGGCGGGTGTAGATGAAGTGATTGCAGGCGTTTTGCCGGATGGCAAGGAGCAGGTGATTCGACAGCTAAAGGAGCAGGGAAAGGTCGCCATGGTTGGTGACGGAATTAATGATGCACCTGCGTTGACGCGGGCGGATATTGGAATTGCCATCGGAGCCGGAACAGACATAGCGATTGATGCGGCAGATGTTGTATTGATGAAAAGTAAGCTGAATGATGTACCTGCGGCAATTCGGTTGAGCCGAAGAACCCTGATAAATATCCGCGAGAACTTATTCTGGGCATTTATATACAATATTATTGGGATTCCGTTGGCAGCAGGTGTATGGATTCCGCTATTTGGCTGGCAGTTAAATCCGATGTTCGGAGCAGCAGCCATGAGCTTATCCAGCTTTTGCGTAGTCTCCAATGCCTTACGCTTGAATCTAATAAAAATCTATGACACAAAGCATGATAAAGCAAAACATAAAAATAAAACGAAACCGTCCACAGATAATGAACAGAGCGAACAACAGCCGTCGGAAGGAATCGGTAATACAGGTAAGACACAGGAATTACCGGTGGGAATTGTAGAAGTATCGAACAAGGAGGAAAAGAAAATGAAGAAAAGAATGACAATTGAAGGTATGATGTGTGAACATTGTGAAGCAAGAGTAAAGAAGGTATTAGAAGCCTTGGATGGTGTACAGGGTGCAATCGTCAGTCACGAAGCCGGAACCGCAATTGTATCACTGACAAAGGATGTAGAAAATGAAGTATTAAAGAATGCCGTTGAAAGTCAGGATTATAAAGTAATTTCAATTCAGTAAATGAGATTCGGGAATTTTTTTATCATTTTTAAACAACAAGATATTCTTTCCCCCAATCGGTGATATATGTTATAGTGAGACGAAAGTATTTGGATACAGAGCGAAACACTCAGGATAAATTCAGAAAGGAAAAAATTGATATGTTAAATCAGTTTTCAAGAACAGAATTATTATTGGGGAAAGAATATATGCAGCGACTGGCAAATGCAAGGGTCGCTGTATTTGGAGTCGGCGGAGTCGGCGGATATGCAGTTGAGGCACTGGTAAGAAGCGGAGTCGGAGCCATCGACCTCATTGATGATGACAAGGTATGTTTGACGAATCTCAATCGTCAGATTATAGCCACCCGGAAAACGGTAGGACAATATAAGGTTGATGTAATGAAGGAACGAATCTTAGAGATTAATCCGAATTGTAAGGTTGAAGCGTATAAATGTTTTTATTTACCGGAAACAAAGGATGAATTTGATTTTTCCCAATACTCATATGTCATAGATGCGGTGGATACAGTGACTGCCAAGCTACAGCTTGTAATGGAGGCAAAAGAAAAGCAGGTGCCAATCATCAGTAGTATGGGAGCCGGAAACAAATTAGACCCGACTGCATTTGAGGTTGCAGATATTTATAAGACCTCTGTATGTCCGTTGGCAAAGGTAATGCGGCGGGAACTGAAGAAGCGTGGTGTGGAACACTTAAAGGTTGTATATTCCAAGGAGCCGGCTATGAAGCCGGTGGAAGATATGGCAATCAGTTGTCGGGAATATTGTATATGCCCGCCCGGAGCCGAGCATACATGCACACAGAGAAGAGCAATTCCCGGCTCTGTCGCCTTTGTTCCTTCCGTTGTGGGACTAATTATAGCGGGAGAAGTCATTAAAGATTTGACCGTTTATAATGCATAAGTGTAAGAACCAATAAATGATAAGTATAAATCATAGTATTATGGTAGGAATGAAAGAGGTTGGAAGATAGAATGGACAAACTAATTTATCTGGATAATGCAGCCACAACACAGGTTCATCCGCTGGTAGTAGAAGAAATGCTTCCTTATTTTACAGAAAGCTATGGGAATCCTTCTTCTGTTTATCAATTTGCAGGAACTGCAAAGGAAGCAATGGAGCAGGCAAGGGAGAGTCTGGCAGTCGGAATCGGAGCAAGAGCCAGAGAAATATACTTTACCGGCGGCGGAAGTGAGTCAGATAACTGGGCGTTAATAGCAATAGCAGAACGCTATCAGGAAAAGGGCAAGCATATTATTACGACAAGAATCGAGCATCATGCAATTTTGCATACCTGTGAATATCTGGAAAAACGTGGGTTTGAAGTGACCTATCTGGATGTAGATGGACAGGGCTTTGTAAATCCGGAGGCATTAGAGGCTGCAATACGTCCGGATACCATTTTGATTTCCGTAATGGCGGCAAATAATGAGATTGGAACGATTCAGCCGTTAAAGCAAATCGGAGAGCTGGCAAAAGCACATGGAATCCTTTTTCATACAGATGCAGTACAGGCATTTGGACACATTCCGCTTAATGTAGACGAAATGAATATCGACCTTTTGAGTGCGACTGCTCACAAGTTAAATGGACCCAAAGGGGTAGGACTGCTCTATGTCCGAAAAACGGTACAGCTCTTTTCGTTTATTCATGGTGGAGCACAGGAGCGGGGAAAACGGGCCGGAACGCAGAATGTTCCGGGCATTGTTGGCTTTGCTAAGGCAGCAGAGCTTGCATGGAAACAAATGGACGAAAGAATGGCATATGAAAGCCGGTTGCGGAATCACCTGATTGAGCGGGTACGAAAAGAGATTCCGGATAGCAGCCTGAACGGGTCCATAGACCATCGACTGCCAAATAATGCAAATTTTGTATTTGAGGGTGTTGACGGCACCTCGTTATTGATTCTGTTAGAACAAAAGGGAATCTGCGGTTCGGCAGGCTCGGCTTGTTCCTCCGGTTCGGTAGACCCATCGCATGTACTTCTGGCAATCGGTGTGCCGAAGGAACTGGCAAGGGGGTCTTTGCGGTTGACGCTGTCACATCAGACGGAAATAGAGGAAATAGATTATACGGTAGATGTGTTAAAGGTAGTTGTGGAACGGTTACGGAAAAAAGCTGGCTATAGGTTATCCCTATAGCTAGTTCATGGTTTCCTATATTAGACAGCATCCAATTCTCATGCTATTATATCCTTGTAATCAGATAGGAATTAAATACTAAACTGAAACACAAAGAACAGAAGTAACAAGAAATAAGAAGAAATCAGAGAACAGAGAAATGAGGTTGATGCTTATGAGACAAAAGAAAATACAATATGGAGTCGTAAACTACAACCGAATGTGCCGGTAAGCCTTCCTACATAATCAATCAGAAAAACAGGAAACCATAAGCTTAAATATAACGATAAAAATAAACAGAAAATAAATGGCAGGATACAGCCTGCAGAAAGAGGTAAATTATGAGTAAGAAGACATATGCAGAAAGAAATTTAAAATTTGAAACATTACAGTTACATGTTGGACAGGAGCAGCCGGACCCGGTAACAGATGCAAGAGCCGTTCCGATTTATCAGACATCCTCCTATGTATTCCGGAACAGTGAGCATGCAGCAGCCAGATTCGGCTTAACAGATGCCGGTAACATATACGGTAGACTGACCAATCCGACCGAAGATGTATTTGAAAAGAGAATTGCAGCATTGGAAGGCGGTGTAGCTGCATTGGCAGTTGCTTCCGGAGCAGCAGCTATCTCCTATACAATTCAGAATCTGGCACAGAACGGAGACCATATTGTAGCAGCCAAGAACATTTACGGAGGCACTTATAACCTGTTGGCACATACGCTTCCGGCATATGGAATTCAGACAACCTTTGTAGACCCATTTAACTATGACGAGATTGAGCAGGCAATTCAGGATAATACAAAGGCAGTATTCATTGAGACATTAGGTAATCCAAATTCCGATGTTGTTGATATTGAAAAGATAGCCCAGATTGCACATGCACATAAGATACCATTGGTAATTGATAATACATTTGCAACACCGTATCTGGTTCGTCCGATTTCCTATGGTGCAGATATTGTGGTTCATTCAGCAACCAAGTTTATCGGCGGACATGGAACAACGATTGGCGGTGTCATCATAGACAGCGGTAAGTTTGATTGGGAAGCCAGCGGTAAATTTGCATCCCTGACAGAACCAAATCCAAGCTATCATGGAATCAGCTTTACAAAGGCAGTCGGAGCAGCTGCATTCGTAACGAAGATTCGTGCAATCCTTCTTCGGGATACCGGTGCAACATTATCACCATTCCATGCATTTATCTTCTTGCAGGGCTTGGAAACCTTATCCCTTCGGGTAGAACGCCACGTTGAAAATGCTTTGAAGGTAGTAGAATATCTGAATAATCATCCACAGGTAGAAGCCGTTCATCATCCATCGGTTTCCACAGATGCAGAGCAGCAGGCATTGTATAAGAAGTATTTCCCGAATGGCGGCGGTTCTATCTTTACCTTTGAAATCAAGGGTGATGCACAAAAGGCAAAGGACTTTATTGATAATCTGGAATTATTCTCTCTGCTGGCAAATGTAGCGGATGTAAAGTCACTGGTAATTCATCCGGCATCTACAACACATTCACAGTTAAACGAGGCAGAGCTGTTAGACCAGGGTATTAAGCCAAATACCATCCGTTTATCCATCGGAACAGAAAATATAGATGACATTATTGAAGATTTAGAGGAAGCATTTAAGGCAGTTCAATAATGTAGATAATCTGACTAACATACGATAAGAGAGAGTCTTTCAAAAGAAGGATTCTCTCTTTTTTGGCGGATAAAACTATTTGCAAAATCAAATAAAAATGATAGGATAGAATTTGCAATAGTAAATAAAATAAATAACAGGATAAGAATAAGAAACAGCAAGAACGTTATAGGCTTTTAGAGCTGGGCTGTAAGGAGTTATTGACATATGTATACCAAGACCTTTGAAGAATTAAAGCAGGATTCCCGAACAAAATTAATATTAGATATGCGAAAGCCGGAGGAATATAAGCGGGAAACCTATCCGGAAGCTGAAAATATATATTATGAAGAATTTGAAGCCAGAAAGAATGAATTGCCAAAGGACCGCCCGATTTACCTGATATGCTATACCGGCAATAAAAGTGATGACTGGGCAGAAACACTGACCGGTGAGGGCTATGAAGCCTATAGCCTAAAAGGCGGTTATCAGGAATACCTTCGGATGTATTTAAAAGATATGATGGAACAAATGGATGCGGAGGAGCAAAGAAGACAGGAAGCCGGAGAGGAGCAGGAAGTAAACGGTAAGCTGTCTCCCGCAGAGCAATACTGTAAGGATGTGGAACGGAGTATTGTCAAAAAGTTCCGGAAAGACATTTGGCGGAAATTCACACAGGGAATCAATGAGTATGAAATGATTCAGGACGGAGATAAGATTGCCGTCTGCATATCCGGCGGAAAGGATTCCATGCTGATGGCGAAGCTGTTTCAGGAATTGGAGCGTCATGGCAGAAAGAATTTTGAAGTTGTCTATTTGGTTATGAATCCGGGCTACAATGATATGAATTATCAGGTGATAACCAATAACGCCAAGCTGTTGCAGGTTCCGATTACGGTCTTTCAGACCGAGATTTTTGATACGGTAGCGGATATTGGAGACTCACCATGCTATTTATGTGCCAGAATGCGGCGGGGGTATCTATACAGTAAAGCAAAGGAGCTGGGCTGTAATAAGATTGCCTTAGGCCACCATTATGATGATGTGATAGAAACGATTTTAATGGGAATGTTATATGGCGGACAGGTTCAGACCATGATGCCGAAGCTGCACAGTACGAATTTTGAAGGAATGGAGCTGATTCGTCCCTTGTATCTTGTACGGGAGGATGCCATCAAGCATTGGAGAGATTATAATCACCTGCATTTTATTCAATGTGCGTGTCGGTTTACGGAGAGCTGTGCGTCCTGCGGGGGAACGGAAAAAGGGTCAAAACGAGCAGAGATTAAGGAATTAATCCGGGAGCTGGCAGAGAAAAATCCGGTGATAGAAAAGAATATTTTCCGAAGCGTAGAGAATGTGAATCTAAGCACCGTAATCGCATATAAAGAAAACGGAGTGAAGCATCATTTTCTGGATGATTACGATAATGAACCTGCATAAATGAATCAAAAAAGAAACAGACTGTCATGATTACTTAGTAAAGTGTTCATGGCAGTCTGTATTTTATCTATGTGTATTAGCTATATAAAGATGTGTGATAACGAAGGGAACGGTAGATTTTGTAAATTAACGTTCCAATCATAGACACAACTAAATACAGGGTGGACAGCACACCGGCAGCCCCACCGAGAATGACGAGCAATAAAATACCAATATTCATAATTATAATCTCCTTTATTCCATTTTATGTACGCAAAACAGACCTGTGAAAAAGCACAGGATTAGCAGTAGCTTAAAATAGAAATCGGAGATTTTTTACCGTCAATATGCTGAATATACTGAATGATAAGCACCGTACTAAGGACGGGAGAATGGTACATAGGCTGTCGTTGGACAAATAGAAAATGACAACCCTCCTGCTGTAATACCGAAATTACAACCGAAAGCTCCAGTCGTAGTCTGGGTGATTCCATGATACGGCGACCCTTCCGTAATGCCTGTAACAAAACATGGCGACCTAACAATTCTTCCGTACAAATGGTCTGGGAAGAAGCGATATCGTCAGAGGTGGTGATGGTGGAACGCAGTACATTGGTATGATTGGGTGCAAAAACATAATCTGCAGCCAATAACTCCAGATAAATGCAGGAACACAACATAGCAAGTATAATCATAATGCTAAAATATTTTTTTGATGCATTCGTATCCATATCGTCACCCCACGCATATTGTAGCAAAGTTATACAGCAGATTCAATAAAAAAGAATCGCAAAAAAGATAAAAGAATTAGCACTCACCTATTGACAGTGCTAACAAGATATGTTATATTACACCTAGAACAAAGAAAAACAGAAGTCATTCTGTTGCAGCGAGTGAAATAAGGAGGACAAGATTATGATAGTACCAAGTTTTTTCAATGATGATTATTTTGATGAAGTATTTAACAATATTCGCGGAAAAGAATCCGTAAAGCCGTTAATGCGGACAGACGTAAAGGAAATCGGCAGTGATTATCTGTTAGAGATTGAAATGCCGGGATTTGAAAAGGATGAAATTCATGCAGAGCTGGAAAAAGGCTACCTGACGATTAGCGGACTTCATACCAATAAGCTCGATGAGGATGAAAAATGCGGAAAATATGTACGCAGAGAACGGTATCTCGGTAAATGCTCCAGAAGCTTTTATATCGGAGAGAATCTGAAGCAGGAGGATGTAAAGGCAAAATACGAAAACGGTATTTTAAGTGTGGTATTTCCGAAGGATAAGAAGCCGGAGATAGAGGAAAAGAAACGAATTTCCATTGAATAAGGAAAAGTCGTAAGGAAAACAGCGTAACGAAATAAGGATACTGAAAAAGCAGGAATCGGAGGTGTGAGATTCCTGCTTTTTCGTTGACAACAATTTCTTCCATCTGTGCAGGTTTTCGTGTATAATGGTGTCTGTGAGTGAACAGGAAGGCAGGAATGGGTTTGAAAAATTTATATATAGCGGAAAAGCCGAGTGTTGCAAGGGAATTTGCTAAGGCACTGAAGGTTTCCGGAGGAAAACAGGATGGATATATAGAAGATGAACATAGCATTGTAACCTGGTGCGTAGGGCATCTGGTAACAATGAGTTATCCGGAGGTATATGACCCTGCACTGGCCAGATGGAGTATGGAAACAATACCGTTTATTCCAAAGCAATTCCAATACGAAGTCATAGGAAATGCTGCCAAGCAGTTTCAGATAGTGAAAGGGCTGTTAAACCGGGAAGATGTCGGCTGCATTTATGTATGCACAGACTCCGGACGCGAGGGAGAATATATTTACCGTCTGGTTGACCAGATGGCAGGCGTAGACCCCATGAAGGAACGAAAAAGAGTTTGGATTGATTCCCAAACGGAGGAAGAGATTCTGCGAGGGGTGAGAGAGGCAAAACAATTATCCGAATATGATAATTTAGGAGCGGCGGCATATTCGCGGGCAAAGGAAGATTACCTGATGGGTATTAACTTCTCGAGGGTATTGACCTTAAAGTATGGATTTGCCGTCAAAAATTACTTAAATGAATCCCGTTCCGGAGCAATTTCAGTCGGACGTGTTATGACCTGTGTATTAGGTATGGTGGTTCAGCGGGAACGGGCAATCCGGGAATTTGTAAAGACTCCGTTCTATCGTGTCATAGCGACAGTTGCAGCAGGAGAGGATAGCTTTGATGCAGAATGGCGGGCAGTTGATGGAAGTGCATATTATCAATCACCCAAGCTCTATAAGGAAAATGGTTTTTTGAAAAAAGAAACTGCAGAGGAGCTGATTGAGAAGCTTAAGCAGCCATTACCACTAAAGGCAGAGATTGAAAAGATAGAAAAAAAGGTAGAGAAGAAAAATCCTCCCATGCTATATAATCTGGCGGATTTGCAAAATGACTGTTCCCGGTTGTTTAAGATTAGTCCGGATGAGACCTTGAAGCTTGTGCAGGAATTATATGAAAAGAAGCTTGTAACCTATCCGAGAACGGATGCCAGGGTGCTGTCAACGGCGGTCAGCAAGGAAATATATAAAAATATACAAGGATTGAAGGGATATACACCGGTAGCAAAATACGCAGAGATAATTATGGAAACCGGTAGTTATAAGACCATTGCCAAGACAAAATATGTAAATGATAAGCAGATAACAGACCATTATGCGATTATACCGACCGGGCAGGGACTTGGAGCGTTGCAGAGTATGTCTCATACCGGGCAGGGGGTATATGAACTGATTAGCCGACGGTTTTTATCCGTCTTTTATCCGGCAGCGGAATATCAGAAAGCAGCATTGACCTTACAGCGAAGCGGAGAACGGTTTTTTGCGGGATTCCGGGTGCTGTATAAGCAGGGCTTTCTGGAAGTGGCAGGAAATGCATTTACCCGCAAGAAGGGAGATGAGGAGGAAGAGGAGAAGTTCAGTCCTGCATTGATTCAGGCAATTGCCGGAATGAAGAAGGGAATGCAGTTAGATATACGGGATTTTGAAATCCGGGAGGGCGAGACAAAGCCGCCGAGCCGGTATACTTCCGGTACACTGGTTATCGCAATGGAAAAAGCAGGCTCCGATATTGAAGAGGAAGAACTGCGGGACTATATGAAGGGCAGCGGAATCGGAACCAGTGCTACGCGGGCAGAGATTATCAAGAAGTTAATGAACATAGGATATATGGCATTGAATAAAAAGACACAGATTGTAACTCCGACCTTAAAAGGAGAAATGATTTATGATATTGTGTATTATTCCATTAATGCATTGCTACAGCCCAAGCTGACTGCCAGTTGGGAAAAGGGACTTGGGCAGGTAGAACGAGGAGAGATTACAGAGGAGCATTATATGCACATTCTGGAGAACTTTGTTGCTAAGAAGACAGAGCTGGTGAAAGGTTTGAATAATCAATATGCATTTACACCATTGTTTGACAAGGCAGCAGCGTATTATAAGAAAGGAAAATGAAATGAGACAGGAAGAATTACAGGCAGCATGTAAGGTATCATGCTTATTTGAATGTTTAGAGGAAACCTTGGCACAGGATTTACTGGAAAAGGTAGAATATCCTTGGGAGGCATTGGGACAGATTGGAGATTTTATTGCAAAATTAGGACCGACTCTGCCAAGCGAGGAATATGAAGAGCGGGAAGGACAGGTATGGATTGCCAGAACCGCAAAGGTATATCCGAATACGACCATTATCGGACCGACCATTATCGGACCGGATACAGAAGTGCGACCGGGCGCGTTTATCCGGGGAAATGCGTTGGTAGGCTCCGGATGTGTCGTAGGTAATTCTACCGAATTAAAGAATGTAATCATTTTTAACTGCGTGCAGGTTCCGCACTATAATTATGTGGGAGATTCCATTCTGGGCTATAAATCCCATATGGGGGCAGGAAGTATTACAAGTAATGTGAAGGCAGATAAGTCACTGGTAGAAATAAAGAGCGGGGAGGCCCGCATTGAAACCGGACGCAAAAAGGTGGGTGCGATTCTAGGTGACTTCGTTGAGATAGGCTGTAATACCGTTCTCAATCCGGGAAGCGTCATAGGCTGCCACAGCAATGTATACCCATTATCTATGGTAAGAGGCTATGTGCCGGCAGAGAGCATTTATAAGAAGCAGGGAGAAGTCGTACAGAAGCACGAATAAAAAAGAACCTCCTCATATAGAGGAGGTTCTTTTCATACAGAAGGCGGGATTGCCTGCTCTAATGCATGCTTAATTGCCTGTGATAAAATTACCGATGTGTACTGGCTGTCTGTGGAATAAGTGATTTCATCCGGATTGGTAATTTCCGGTAGCTGCTGGTTAATTTCTTCCAGAGCAGGTGTCAGAAGCGGATACATGGTTGTAACGGTATCATTCAGGTTAGCAATGGATACGTCACAGATACGGTCACTGTCTACCGTCACCTGAACCTCCAGAACGGAGTCTCCCAGTTGGACAGTAGAAGTATATACACCGGGTATGTAAGAGGCGGTTTCTGTTAATTCTTGGGTATTTTGTTCCGAACGGTCAGGTAGGAACATTAAAAGAAGCAGCAAAAGAAGCAGAATGCCAAGTACCACAAATATGATGGTATAAATCAGCTCTTTTGCCTTAAATATTAGGATTTTGGTATTAGAACCCATAATATCACCTCACGTTTCCTATACTTATATATATTCAGAAGAAGTAAAAATATGACTGAAGGAAGCAGTTTGCGTTAGAAAAGGAGTTTATAAAATGATACAGATTATCGAAGGACCGAGCGGGTCGGGAAAAAGTCATTTTGTATATGAAGAATTGATACATGCATCTATGGAAACTCCGGAGCAGAAATTCTTTTTGATAGTACCGGAACAATTTACCATGCAGGCACAGAGGGATATTGTAACCCTGCATCCGAGACATGGAACCATGAATATAGATATTGTAAGCTTTAACCGGCTGGCATACCGGGTATTTGAGGAATTAAATGTGCAGCGGGATTATATATTGGAGGACTTTGGAAAAAGTATGCTGCTTCAGAAGATTTTGATGCAGTATCGAAATGAGCTTCCGATTTTTGGCGTGTCTTATAACAAAATGGGATTTTTGGATGAATTAAAGTCCTTGTTAACGGAGCTGTTTCAGTATCGGATTGGACGGGAGGATATTCAGGAATTATATAATACCGAGGAGCTTCCGGTCATGCTAAGACAGAAGCTGCATGACTTACTTACCGTCTACGATGCCTTTCAAAAAGAAGTACAGGGAAATTATATTATTGCAGAGCATATTCTGGAAATATTGGCAGGCATCATTCCGCAATCGGAGTTACTGGCGGGAAGTGTTATTTATCTGGATGGCTTTACGGGCTTTACACCGATTCAGTATGAGGTGCTGGAGGGGCTGATGCAGGTAAGTGCAGCCTTGAAGGTAACAGTGACGCTGGATGCGGCAAGTGCAAAGCAGGAGACCTGTAAGCCCCATGAATTGTTTTATCTAAGCAAGGATACGATTAAACGAATCTTATCCGGAGCAGAACGATTGGGAATCTATGCAGAAGAATATTTTATGCAAACAGAAGGAATACGATATGTTGATGAAGAAATGAAGCATCTGGAGCGGAATCTGTTTCGCTATCCGTATCAGGTGTGGAAGCAGGAGGTAAAGGGGATTCATATTCAGGCAATGCGGAATCCGAGACAGGAGCTTCACGAGGTTGCCAGACAGATTCATGAGCTGGTACGAAAGCAGGGGTATCGTTATCAGGATATTGCAGTCATCCATGGGGATTTGGAATCCATAGATGCCATTACTGCAGAAATATTCCCAAAGCTTGATATTCCCTATTTTATAGACGCAAATCATAATATTTACATGAATCCTTGTCTGGAATGTATCCGGGCAGTTCTGGAAATCGCAGAAAGAAATTATTCATACGAAAGTGTATTCCGCTTCTTAAAGACAGGCGTAACAGGCTTAGAGACCGAGGCGCTGGAATTATTGGAAAACTATGTGCTTCAAAGAGGGATTCGCGGGTATGCATGGTGGAAGAAGGTATTTGACGTATCAGACGAGGAACTGGCAGGTTTGGATACAAAACAATATACCATACTGGAAACCGGGCGGCAGGTTCTGCAGATATTGGAGAATGTGATTTCGCAATTACAAAAGGCGGAAACCGTATCCGAATATGTGGATGCAATGTGCGAATTTTTGAAGCAGCTTCAGATGCAGGAGCAGTTAGAGCAGGCAGCAGATAATTTTGAAGAAACGGGAGATTATGTGCAGGCAAAGGCATTTCGGCAAATTTATGAGCATCTGGATGAAATCTGGGAGAAAATGACCTCGATTCTGGGAATCGCACAGATGCAGCCGGAGGAATTTCATCAGCTCTTAGAAAGCGGTCTGGATGAGATTGCATTAGGGGTAATTCCGCCAAGTCTGGATCAGGTAACGGTGGGAGATATTGAACGAACTCGTTTAAATCACATAAAGGTATTATTTGTAGTAGGAGTAAATGACGGAATTATTCCGCGGATGACACGAGCAGGAGGAATCTTATCGGAAGCAGACCGGGGACAATTGGAGCAGCGGCTGGAGCTGGCACCGGATTCCCGGACAAGAGTGTTTACGGAGCAGTTTTATCTGTATCAGAATTTAACAAAGGCATCGGAACAATTGTATCTGACCTACCATGTGCAGGATTCCGATGGAAATGAGGTATTGCCTGCCTATTTAATCGGAAGAATTCAGCGGTTATTTGAACAACTTCCGGTGCAGGAGCTTATGCGGATAGAACTTCAAATGGAGCAGATAGAAACTGCCGAAGACAGTATTGCATTGCTAGCAGAAGGCTTGCAGACCGATAGGAAGCTGACGAAGGAAGAACGTGAATTATGGAAAAGTCTGTATGATTATTACGAAGCAGAGCAGGAAACGGTTATAAATCAGGTAAAGCAGGGCTTATTTTATTATAATCAGGAAGTGATGTTATCACCGGAGATTGCCGCAAGGCTGTATGGAACGATTTTAAATACCAGTATTTCCAGATTGGAAACCTATAGCCGCTGTCCGTATCAGTTCTTCTTAGAATATGGACTGAAATTAAAGAAGCGGGATACCAGAGAAATTACCTTAGGAGATATGGGAAATCTTCTGCATCATATCGTGGAACGTGTATTTTCCAAGGTAGAGCAACGAAATGCAGAAGATATATTGGTATCCGAGGATACAGAAAATTGCTGGACACAGATTTCGGACGAGGAGCTTACCACTTTGGTAGAACAAGAGATTCATCAGGCGGTGGAGCAGGAACAGGACAGCATTTATAAGGATTCGTATACCAACCGGCAATTGTTAAGAAGAATACAGATGACGGCTGCTTATGCAGTGGTAGATTTGAAGAATCAGTTGTTGCAGGGAAAGATGATTCCGTATCGGTTTGAGATGACATTTAACCGCAGCTATGCCGACCCGATTTGCCGGGATTTACATTCCGCAGATTTAGTATTAGAGGACGGAAGCCATATGAAGCTGAGTGGAGTTGTTGACCGTATGGATATTTGTCAGGACGAAGAGCATGTCTATGTGAAGGTCTTAGATTATAAGAGCAGCGGAAAAGAGATAGATGTAACCAAGGTGAGTGTAGGACTGCAACTGCAATTGTTAATTTACACGAATGTAGTATTAGAGGTATTGCAGCGGGAATTCCCAAATAAAAAGATTATACCTGCCGGGTCGTTGTATTACGGGTTCCGGGTTCCAATGGTAGAAAAGACCGGTAAGAAACTGACAGAAGCATTGCAGCATAAGATACAACGTGAAACCGCCATGACAGGCGTTGTCAATAAAGAGGAGCCGAGTATTTCATATCTGGGAGATATAGAAACCTTACCGGTTAAGCGAAAGAAAACGGAGGAAGGAACCGAGATAGAAGAAAGCGACACCGTACTGACAGAGAGCAACTATCGGCAGTTGCTCGAAGAAGTAACCCGGACAGCCGCCCAAATCGGTTCCGATATGAAACGTGGGGATATTCCGATTCAGCCGGTTCGGACCGGACGCAGTGTGCCATGTGATTATTGTGCGTATCGGGAGGTCTGCAAGTTAGATTGTGTAGACGGAGGAAATCAGATTTATACCGTACAGCAATTGAAACATTCAAGGAAAGGAGAAAGCAGGCATGAAATGGACAAAGGAACAGCAGAAGGTCATTGATTATCGAAAGGGAACCTTATTGGTTTCTGCGGCAGCAGGCTCCGGAAAAACAGCCGTACTGGTACAACGGATTCTGACATGGATTCTGGAAGAAGAAAAGAATATTGATGAGTTTCTGATTGTGACCTTTACGCGTGCGGCTGCCAGCCAGATGCGGACAAAGCTTCGAAGAGCATTAGAACAGCTACAGGAGCAGCATCCGGATAATCAGCATATCATACGGCAGTTATCCTTAATTCATCGGGCAAGCATTATGACAATTGACAGCTTTTGTAAGCAGGTAGTCGATGACAATTTTCAAATACTGGGGATTGACCCTGCCATGCGGATTCTGGATGATACAGAGGGCGTGCTGTTACAAGAAGATGTGTTAAGCGTAATATTGGAAAAAGCATATGAGACACAGCCGGAAGCAATGCTTTTGCTGCATCAGTACATGAAGGATGTACGAAGTGACGATAATATCAGGCAGCTGTTAAAGCAGTTGCGGCAGCAGGCAGAAAGTGTTCCGGATTCCAGAGCGTGGCTGGCGGCAGCCCGGAAGGATGCAGAAGCGTGTGGTGCGGAAGCAATAGAAAAATGTCCATGGATGCAGTTATTGATTCAAGGTGTAAAGGACATCATGGAGGATGTGCGGCAGATACCGGAAAAGGTGCTGGAGGAATATCGTTGTCTGCCGGCAGAATATCAGCCCAAAGCCTACGACAAATACAGTATCTATTTTCAAGAAGAATGTCAGATGATACAGGCAGTCATGAAGGCAGCCACCTATTCGGAATTACAGCAGGCATTTGATAAATCCGGACGGATATATAAGCGGTTTATATGGAAAAATGCAGGAATTCCCGAAGAACACTATGTAACGGATTTGTGGCAAAAGTACAGTGCCTGTAAGAAAGAGGCAGCAGGGTATGTGCAGGCAACGCTTGCAGAAATAGAGGAGCAGCAAAGTGGTGTTGCTCTGGTATTGCTTACGATTCTTTCGTTGACGGAACAATTCATGGATGCGTATTTATCGGAAAAGCAGAAAAAGAATTGTATGGATTTCGGAGATGTGGAGCATTATGCCCTTCAGGTATTAACCAGATGGGAAGATAAGAAGCTGGTTCCCTCCGAGGTCGCAAAGCAGATGCAGGGAATGTTTACCGAGATTTTAATTGATGAATATCAGGATTCCAATGATTTACAGGAAGCAATTCTTACAAGCATAGCCAGACAAACAGACGGAGAATATGCGAATTTGTTTATGGTGGGAGACATGAAGCAGAGTATTTATAAGTTTCGTATGGCAAGACCGCAGTTATTTCAGAAGAAATATCAGGAATTTTCCGGTAATCTGGAAGAAGCCGGAATCAGCAAGAAAATAGAATTGATGCAGAATTTCCGAAGCAGAAAAGAAGTATTGGAATCGGTTAATTTTTTGTTTTATCAGTTGATGACGGTATCGATGGGCGGTGTAGACTATAATCAACAGACAGCCTTAGTGCCGGGAAGAGAATTTGCAGAGCAAAGCCCGTTGCCGGATTACAAAACCGAGATATACGTTCTGGATGCCTTATCAGAACAGCTTGAAGAGGCGGATGAAGAAATTTCAGAAGAAAAAATAAATGAAGAACAAGGCGATGAACCGGATATGGATGTCATGGAACAGGAGGCAAGATTTGCAGCAGCTAAAATACGAAGACTGTGTGATCCAAAGCAGCCGCTTCCTATCTGGGATGACGGAATCGGAGCCTATCGTGCCTGCACCTATCGGGATATTGTGATTTTGCTAAGAACCGTAAAGGGATGGTCGGAAACATTTCGCCAGATATTGATGGAAGAGGGAATACCTGCCTATGCCGAGAGCAGTAAGGGGTATTTTGATTCTGTAGAAGTGAAAAATCTGTTATGTGCCTTGGCAGTCATAGATAATGCAAGAGATGATATAGCACTTGCCGGAACACTCAGAAGTCCCCTTGCCGGAATTACCAGTGAGGAGCTTGCTTATTTGCGGGCAGCTTACCGGGAAGGAAATTTGTGGGAAATCATACAAAGATATGTAAATGAATGGGAACAGCCGGAGCAGTCACAGCTATATCATAAGCTAAAGCGGTTTCTGGAATGTCTGGAAGGCTGGAAGGAATATAAGACCTACAGCAGCATCCGGGAATTGATTTGGAGGATTCTGGATGAGACCGGATACTATCAATATGTAGCGGCAATGCCAAGAGGCAGGCATCGTCAGGAAAATATATTAAAACTAATGGAAAAGGCAAGCTTGTATGAAGCAACCAGTTATCATGGATTGTTTGATTTCCTGCGTTACATTGAGCGCATGAAGGTATCCGAGCAGGATTTCGGAGAAGCGGTTGTTATGGGCGAAAATGATAATCTGGTTCGCATTATGACGATTCATAAGAGCAAGGGCTTAGAGTTTCCGGTAGTATTATTGTGCGGCTGCGGAAAGCAGTTTAACCAAAAGGATGCGGAGAATCCTGTATTAATTGATGCAGATGGTTATCTGGGAATCAATTATAAGCATGTGGAGGAGCATTATTACGAAAAGACAGTTAAACGGAATTGTCTGGCAAAGCACATGAAGGAGGAAAATATCGCAGAGGAGCTTCGGATTCTTTACGTTGCCATGACGAGAGCCAAGGAAAAGCTGATTATGATTGGCTCGGTAGATGCAAGAACGGCTAAAAGTAACGAGGAATATCATTTACTGCGGAAGCGGTATCAGGATAAGGCGGTAGACCTGCAAGAGACTTCCATGCAGGTATATAAGCCGCTTGGAAAGCAAAGGGTAGCAAAATGCAATTCCTATCTGGCATGGCTGATAGTTACGCTTTTGCAGATACAAAATCAGGGAACGGAAACGGATAGCCTGCGGTATCAGATTGTAGAACGTTCCGAGATGGATTGGCAGACCTTTGAGTCATGGAACCGCTTGCAGGAACGAAGTGATTTATGGGAAGCAAGAATGCAGGAATCCGGAAATGCAGAGTTTTATGAAGCAATACGCACCCGGTTTGCATGGCAATATGCACATCCGATGGCAGTTGCGGCAAAGGGCAAGCTGTCGGTATCAGAAATTAAGAAAATGAGCCAGCAGGAGGAGCTGGAAGCCGTAGACATACTTCCGGAGCTTACAGAAAAGAAACAAATGCCAAAGCATAATACAGTCAGTGCAGGAGCGGAATATGGTACTTTGATGCATCTGGCAATGGAAAAGCTGTCATTTCAAAAGGGAGAATCCCTGCAACAGGTAGAGCAGGGAATACAGGAATTGGTGCAGCAGAAGGTTCTGACACCGGAGCAGGGCAAGCGAATATCGGCAAGCCGCATCTATCATATGATGCATTCCGGTCTGGGACAACGGATGGCACAGGCACAACAGAGAAATAGTCTGTACCGGGAGCAGCAGTTTGTAATTGGGCTTCCGATGCATCAGGTCTATAAGACAGGAAACGAAACAGACTTGGAACTGGTACAGGGTGTAATCGACGCTTATTTTGAAGAGGATGGAGAACTGGTATTACTGGACTATAAGACCGATACGGTATCCGAGGAGCAGGGGGCAGAAGAATTAGTAAAGCGGTATCATGCACAGCTTGAATATTATAAGCAGACCTTAGAGCAGTTGACCGGTAAATGTGTGAAAGAAACCTATATTTATTCCTTTTATCTGAATCAGGTCATTCCGATGCCCTTTGACTTGACGGAGAGGAAAAAGCCCTTATAATATAGTAACAGAGATATGGCAGATGAAAGGGGATTAGCGTTATGAGCAGAGAACAGCAGGAAATGGGGAATGTTTCATTACTTGGTAATCAGGGAACAAAATATCCGGACGATTATGCACCTGAGATATTGGAGACCTTTATAAATAAGCATCCGAACCGGGATTATTTTGTAAAGTTTAACTGCCCGGAATTTACCAGCTTATGTCCGATTACCGGACAGCCGGATTTTGCAACCATTACTATTTCGTATGTACCGGATGTGAAAATGGTAGAAAGCAAGTCCTTGAAATTATATTTGTTTAGCTTCCGCAATCATGGAGATTTCCATGAGGACTGCGTCAATATTATTATGGAAGATTTGATTCGGTTAATGGATCCGAAATATATTGAGGTGTGGGGAAAATTTACGCCAAGGGGCGGAATTTCGATTGACCCATACTGTAATTACGGAAAAGCTGGAACCAATTGGGAAACTGTGGCACAGAAACGTCTGGAACAGCATGATTTATATCCGGAGAAAGTAGATAACCGTTAAGATGAAAGATTTGAATGAAGCATATCGGGAGGCAGTTGATTATCTGTTAGCCATTCCGAAGTTTGCAAATAAGACAACCCATGATAATTTGCGGGGATTTTTGCGGCTGCTGGGAAATCCGCAGGAGGCAGTCCCTGCAATACATATAGCCGGAACCAACGGAAAGGGTTCTGTCTGTGCATATATGGCTGCTATGTTACAGCAGGCAGGAAAGCGGGTAGGAATGTTTACCTCTCCGCATCTGATACGGATAAATGAACGGTTTCAGATAAACGGAAAAGAAATAGGGGATGAAGAATTTCTGGAGGTATTCCGACAGGTCAGAGAAGCGGTAGAAATAGGAATGTCACAAGGTCTGTTGCATCCGAATTTCTTTGAATATCTGTTTATAATGGCAGCCGTCTGGTATCGGAAGCAGCAGCCGGATTATGTAATTTATGAAACCGGACTGGGCGGAAGACTGGACGCTACCAATGTATTGAAGCCGAAAATAACCGTAATTACGTCAATCGGCATGGACCATATGCAGTATTTAGGAGATACCATTGAGCAGATAGCAGGAGAAAAGGCGGGAATTATCAAGCCTGAAACAACGTGCGTATATTTGAAGCAGAAGGATGCAAGTGCCGCTGTAATAGAAAAAATTGGAGAGGTAAGGAGAAGCCCTTTGATTCCTGTCGAAAGAGAAGCTATTACGATAGACGAAATAGGAGCAGAAACAATTGATTTTTCATACACAACTCGGTATGATAATACAAGCGGATCTTATAGCAGACCTACATATCGGATTATGAAAACCGCATTGTATCAGACAGAAAATGCGGCATTGGCAATCGAAGCAATCAGAAGCCTGCTCGGAAAAGACATAACGGAGGCGGTCCTGCAGGAAGGGATACTCCGGATGCGTTGGAAGGGCAGAATGGAGAAGCTGGAGCCGCGGATTTACGTGGATGGAGCACATAACGAGCCGGCAATTCAGGCATTTTGTGATACGGTGTCTAAGCTGTATCCAAACGAAAAAAATGTATTATTATTTGCAGTTGCCAGTGATAAGAGATATAATGAGATGATACACATTTTGTGTCAGGCAGCCGTTACCTTTGAGAAAATAATTGTAACTACGATTGCGGGAAGCAGGGTAACACCTGTTTATCAGGTAGCAGAGCTGTTTCGGGTATATGCAAAGCCGACCTCACAAATAATGGAAGAGCCGGATGACAGACAGGCTTTTAAGCTGGCACGTACCTATGCGGCAGAGGGATGTCAGGTATTTTGTGTAGGGTCTTTATATTTGGTAGGAAGTCTGGAATCACAGGAAGGAGAAAACCAGCATGATTAATTTTGACGAAGAGATTAAGAAGTTTCAGCCGGCAGCAGAAATGAGCCAGTTGGAAGATAATATATATAAAAATGATTTTAGTGATGTTGCAGATGTATTGATAGAGGTAATGAAGCAGGCACAACAGCCGCCACAGAATAATGAATAGAATAGGTGTGAAGGATTATGAATTGTTTACATTGCGGAGCACCGGTACTCATCAATGATGTGTGTAGTGCGTGCGGATTAAAACAGGAATATTTGATAAAGGCATGGAATACGTCGCTGTATTATTATAATCAGGGGCTGGCATATGCAAAAATGCGGAATCTGACAGGTGCAGAGCTTGCATTAAAGACAGCACTTCGGTATAACAAGGCAAACATTGATGCAAGAAATCTGTTAGGACTGGTCTATTATGAAACCGGTCAGGTAATAGAAGCATTGGTACAATGGGTTATTAGCTCCAACTATCAGGCAGAGGAAAATCCGGCAGCCCGGTATCTGAAGCTGGTACAGGGAAACCAGAATAAATTAAACGGATATGACCAGGCAGCCAGAAAGTATAATCTGACCTTACATTATGTAAGACAGAAAAATCATGATTTGGCACTGATACAGCTAAAGCGAATCTTAAACGAGAATCCGCATTTTGTGAAAGCGTATCTGGTATTGGCACTGGTATATATGCAGGAAGGAAATGCAGAGCGTGCAAAACGGGCATTACAGCGGGTATTAAAAATAGACCGCTATAATCCGATGGCACAGCAATATCTGGAAGAGCTTACCCATAATGAGAAGCTGTATACCTCCGGAGCAACAGGAACCGCCTCCGTATATGAGGATGATTTGCCGAATCTGGATATTGAGGATTCCTACCATGAAGAAATGGAAGAGGAAGAGACAGACGGGGAAGAGACAGCAAGACGGAAGATTCGGGAAATTATTGAGCGTGGTGCGGCAGCAGAGGATATTAGCCCCGAACAGAATTTAGAGGTCGGAAGCTATCAGGAGATTAAATACGGCAAGCATAATGTTATGTATCTGATTGCCGGACTGATAATAGGAATTGCCGCTGTTTATTTTCTGATTATGCCAACGAAAATAAAAAGCATTCGGAATGAGAACCTAGACTTAAAGACCTCCTACAGTGCAGAACTGGCAGGAAAAAATGTAACGATTTCCAGCTTAACCGAAGAAAATCAGAAGCTGCAGGGACAGATAGACAGCCTGACGAAGCAGATAGATGGCATGGTACAGGAAAATGCTGCAAGCAATGCGGATGATACAATGGCAACAGGTGTACAGGCATACTTGACCGGAGATAAAACGGCAGCCATTGCCGCACTGGGAAATTTTGATATGAACAGCAGTGAAGTGTCGGAGGCAACAAAGACCTGTATACAGACAATCGTAAATGAGTGTGAGGAAGAGCTGAATACATGTCGAAGCACCGGTATGACTGCCTATGGAGCAGAAAATTATACACAGGCAATTGAACAGCTTACACCGTACTGTAATTTGAAGCCGGATGACGTAGAAGCAAGATTCCAATTGGCAGAAGCCTATAAGATGGTTGGTAATATAGACGCTGCAAATAAACTGTATCAGGATATTAATACGAGATTTCCGGATTCGCAGTATGCGACAGACCGAAATCAATAAAACAGCAATAAAAACAATCACTTGAATAGAAATAACATAAATAAAAGTAACAAAAATAAAAACAACAAAAAATAGTACATAAGTAATTTACGAAAGAGAAACACAGATATGTGTTTCTCTTTTTTTAGCTTTTCAGGAGGTGGAGATATGGAATATGAATTGGAAGTAGAGCAGGAATGGTTATGCATCCGCTTACCGAAGGAACTGGACCATTTTCAAGCGGAACAGATTCGTAGTGAGGTAAAGGAAAAAATGCAGAATCATTATATTCAGAATGTTGTATTTGATTTTCAAAATACAACATTTATGGATAGCTCCGGAATTGGGTTAATAGCCGGACGCTATAGGGAAATACAGATACGTGGCGGAAAGGTATATGTGGAGCATGTAAATGACAGCATGAACAAGGTACTGACCTTATCCGGTCTGTACCGGATTGTAATTCCTTGGAAGCAGGAAGAGACAGAATCAGAGAATTGAAATAAATGCAAATAAAAATGCGGATAATAAGGAGGATATGATGAGTAACACCAATGAAATGACAGTGGAATTTAAAGCAATAGGGGAAAATGAAGGCTTTGCAAGAATTGTAATTGCAGCCTTTATTGCACAGCTAAATCCAACCTTAGAAGAAATGGGGGATGTAAAGGTTGCAGTATCCGAGGCTGTAACCAATGCAATTATTCATGGGTATGAAAAGACAGAAGGCATGGTTCAGATACGGGCAAGTATAAAAGACCGTGAAATCCGGATTCAGATTCAGGACTGGGGAAAAGGGATTCGCAATATTGAGCAGGCGATGGAGCCATTATTTACCACGAAGCCGGAAGAAGAACGTTCCGGTATGGGATTTTCTTTCATGGAAGCATTTATGGACAATCTGGAGGTGGAATCTCAGGAGGGAGTAGGGACAACAATTACAATGGTAAAGATGATGGGAGAAGAGCATGGACCGAACAATTGAATTAATAAAGCGAGCCAGAGAAGGAGATCAGACAGCCAGAAATCAGGTGGCGGCAGAAAATCTGGGCTTGGTATGGAGCGTAGTGCGGAGATTTGCGGGTCGCGGCCATGATTTAGAGGACCTGTATCAGATTGGCTGTATCGGTCTGTTAAAATGCATTGACAAATTTGAACCGGCATTTGATGTGAAATTTTCAACCTATGCAGTGCCGATGATAATGGGGGAGGTAAAACGCTTTTTAAGAGACGATGGAATGGTAAAGGTCAGCCGCTCGTTAAAGGAGACTGCATACAAGGTCTATACGGTGCGTGAAAAAATGGTAAATGAAAACGGAACAGAACCAACCTTAGAGGAACTGGCAAGCTGTCTGGATATTGACAAAGAAGAAATTGTAGTGGCATTAGAGGCTAATTCCGAAGTGGAATCTATTTATAAAACCATTTATCAAAATGATGGAAATGCCATTTATCTGATTGATAAGCTGGTAAGTACGGAGGATGAGAGTCAAAAGGCAATCAACCAATTGGCACTGGAGGAATTAATGCAGCAGTTGGATGAGAAAGAACGAACAATTATAAGAATGCGGTATTTTGAAGATAAGACACAGACAGAAATTGCGGGAAAGCTTGGTATTTCGCAGGTGCAGGTTTCGAGAATGGAAAAAAAGGTATTGCTTAAGATGCGGGAACAGATAAATCATGGAAAAAGTTGCTAGGCTATGCCTTTCATATAATTGCTTTCAATGGAAATACTATCAAGGAAACAGGTATGAAATGGAGGCATGCAAATGAATAAGAATAAATATCACTGGCTCTGGTGGGCAATGGCAGCTTGTCTGGTAGCAGGAATCATTGGTTATGTTGTGGTTCGGCAGCAGGAGCAGCAATATCCGGAAGGAACCTTTGTCTGGAAGGAGGGAACGGTAAATGTCGGAAACAATTTATCTGAATGTGCAGCTTAGTTCCGCAATCAGCCGCCCAATCGTACGGGTTAGTGATGTGGCAGAGGTATTTTGTGAAAACAAAGGTGTAAAAAAACAGGTACAAAGCATAATTATTACGGAATTTAAGACCGTAAAGGAATATAAGAAGGTATTTTCCACCTGCCTGTTAATTCAGATGATTACAGCCGCAGTACCGAATTGTCAGGTTCAAAGTCTGGGAGAGACCGATTTTATCGTTTACTATAAACCGATTGGAAGACCGTCTAAGTGGAAGGATAAGATAAAGCTCATTCTGGTTTGTCTGATTTCTTTCTTTGGAGCAGCATTTTCCATTATGACTTTTAACACAGACGTTACAACTCCGGACCTGTTTGACCAATTATATGAATTATTCACCGGTACACCACCGGAAGGACCGGGGATTCTTCAGGCATCCTATGCGGTAGGCTTGTTTTTGGGAATTATTTTATTTTTTAACCATGGCGGCAGATATAAGCTTACGAATGACCCATCTCCGCTTCAGGTACAGATGCGGCAGTACGAGCAGGACGTAAATCAGACATTTATATTAGATGCGGATAGAAACGAGGAGAGTCAGGATGTGGATTAAGGATATAGTTATGATAATCATTGGACTGGCGGCGGGCGGAGCAATTGCAGGTGCATACGTTGCATTTTTGGCATCACTCGGAATCTATACACGATTAGAGGATTGGGCAAATGCAGGTCGTAAGACGCTGCTGGTTGAAACCTTGATTCTGCTTGGAAGTACAGCCGGCAATTTGATTACGTTATATGACATTCCGGTGCCGGTTGGAAAAGCCGGACTTCTGATAAGTGGTGTTTTGTTTGGAATATTTACCGGTTGTCTTGCGGGAGCATTGGCCGATGTTGTGAAATTATTTCCGATTCTATGTCGCAGAACCGGAATCCGGCGTGGACTTCCCTATGTCATTGCTTGTGTGGGAATCGGAAAAATGGTCGGAACCTTTGTGCAGTTCTTTTGGTTTCAACAGGTATAAGGAAAAAAGATATTGGTGAACTGACATGAATAGCGGGAAGTAAAAATTAACAGGAAGAAGGCGGTAAAAAATGAAAAACGAACCAAGTAACGAGGAATACAATGAGTATGTGAAACAGGTTACACCGAAGCATAATTGTTTTATTAACTGCTTGTGGGCATTTCTGATTGGTGGTATTATATGTTTATTGGGTGAGTGTATTTCCCAGTGGCTTCAGTTTCAATGGGCAATGGAAAAGGATGATGCGGCGAGCTATGTATCTATGATACTGGTAGCCCTGAGTGTAATACTGACGGGCTTTAATCTGTATGGCTCCATTGCAAAGCTGGGTGGAGCCGGTGCATTAGTTCCGATTACCGGATTTGCCAATTCGGTAGCCGCACCATGTATTGAATACCAAAAGGAAGGTCAGGTCTTTGGAATCGGAGTAAAGATATTTACAATTGCAGGACCTGTCATACTATACGGAATCTTTACCAGTTGGTGTCTGGGGCTTATATACTGGATATTAAAATTAATAGGAATTGTATAAAAACAGTTGACTTTTAGATGATGCTTTGCTATACTCTAATAGTTGTTTATGGAAAGAAAGCAGAGTATCCACTCTCACCTTAGCACAAATGGTGACTCGGGTTATTAAAAGTAAACTGGAACAGGGACTTTTATTGGTGGATAGTTATGCTATCCACTTTTCTTGTGTTTAATAATATTATGGAGGTGTACGACTATTAGCGATTTAATGATTAACGAACAGGTAAGAGACAAAGAAGTGCGTGTAATTGGAGAAGATGGAGAACAGTTAGGAATCATGTCTTCCAAAGAAGCGTTAAAGTTGGCAAAAGAGGCAGAGCTGGACTTAGTTAAGATTGCACCAACTGCAAAGCCGCCGGTATGCAAGATTGTGGATTATGGTAAGTATCGTTATGAACAGATGCGGAAGGAAAAGGAAGCCAAGAAGAAGCAGAAGACGATAGACATTAAGGAAATTCGTTTTTCACCCAACATTGATACAAATGATTTGAACACGAAGGTCAATCAGGCAAGAAAGTTCTTATCAAAGGGTGACAAGGTAAAGGTTGCGATTCGTTTCCGGGGAAGAGAGCTTGCACATACAGAAATTGGTATTGACATTCTCAATAATTTTGCGGCACAGCTTGAAGATGTAGCTGTAATCGAAAAGCCTGCAAAGGTAGAAGGACGAAGCATGGTAATGTTTTTAGCTGAAAAGCGTTAAATGCATAATAGATGATAGATATTAAGGAGGAAGTAACATGTCAAAATTAAAGACAAAGAAAGCTGCAGCAAAGCGTTTCAAAGTAACAGGAACTGGTAAGCTCAAGAGAATGAAAGCTTATAAGAGTCATATCTTAACAAAGAAGACAACTAAGAGAAAGAGAAATCTTAGAAAAGCAACTATGACAGATGCAACCAATGTTAAGACAATGAAGAAGATTTTACCATACGTGTAGAATAGGAGGAAACGATAATGGCAAGAATTAAAGGCGGCTTAAACGCTAAGAAGAAACACAATCGGGTATTAAAGCTGGCAAAAGGCTATAAGGGTGCCAGATCTAAGCAGTATAGAGTAGCAAAGCAGTCTGTTATGCGTGGTTTAACAACCGCATATGCAGGACGTAAGCAGAGAAAGAGACAGTTCAGACAGTTATGGATTGCACGTATTAACGCAGCAGCAAGAATGAATGGTATTTCATACAGCAAGTTAATGCATGGTCTGAAGGTAGCTGGTGTAGATATTAACCGTAAGATGCTTTCAGAAATGGCAATCAGTGATGCAGACGGATTTGCAAAATTAGTAGATGTTGCAAAGGCAAGCATCTAAGACAAATAGATGATTAAAACCAGAAATTCCCGGAAGCTTATTCCGGGAATTTCTAGTTTTTGTAGTATTTTGACACATAGTTATTGTATACTATACCTAGCAGTAATTTTGCATAAAACTAATTTCAACAAAACAAAAGAATGGAGGAATCTGCTATGGTAAAGAACAGAAACCGAAATAAAATACGAAGAATCGGAGCATTGATAGGTATTGGCGTTGCACTGCTTGTATGTGGCGGCTGCCGGAATAATATGGACTTACAAAACGAGCAGGCAGGCGAAACACAGGAAGCATTACCGGAAACCGAAGGGAAGAAGCTGGAGGACTTGACGGTAGAGGTCGGAATGCTGCACTTAAATCCGGATGATGCAGAAAAGGTACAGGTATCGGTAGTCGGAGATAAGAGTGCAGAATACCAGTTAAAATACACCTCTTCAGATACAAAGGTCTGTACCGTAGAGCAGGACGGAACCGTAAGAGCGGTTGGTGAAGGAAAAGCAACAGTTACGATAGAAGATACCGTTAGCGGTAAGTATGTGAAGATGCTGGTGCTGGTAAATAATAAAGTATATTCCAATCCGCAGGAAACAACACAGACAACCGAAGCGGATACAGATACAGATGCTTCTACAGAAGAAGGACAGGCAGACACAGAGGATAAGGATTCGGCAACCGGTAAAAACAATACAACAACGACTGCAACAACGACAGAAGCAACGACAGCCGCAACAACCGAGGCAACGACAGAAGCAACGACAGAAGCAACCACAGAGAGTGTAGCAGCGGGCAGTTATATGGATTCCTATGCAGAACAGGTGCTTACGATTGTGAACCAGAGGAGGAGCGAAGCAGGGCTTTCCGGTTTGAGTATGAATTATACATTGGTATCTGCGGCAAAGGTCCGGGCAGCAGAGACCGTACAGAGCTTTTCACATACCAGACCAAATGGCACAAGCTGTTTTACTGCATTTAGTGATGCCGGAGTTTCTTATACGGGTGCAGGTGAGAATATAGCTGCGGGACAGTCAACACCCGATTCGGTTATGACAGCATGGATGAATTCGGAAGGACATAAGGCAAATATATTGGATGAAAACTTTACAGAGATAGGAATTGCCTGCTATTATGATGCCAGTTCTCCATATGGATATTATTGGGTACAGTGCTTTATTTATTAAAGCCGGGTAAATATAATTTCACTATTTTGGATGCAGGGAAATATTCCTTAAAATCTATAATCTATAGGGAAAATGTGAAAAGAAGAGGAAGGATATAAGCTGGTTCGGATTTTACGAATCGTATGAATGGGCAGTGGAGTACTCATATACGGTACGAAACTGCCCATAAATCATTTGGATTGCCATTAGGAGAGTTGACAATGGGAGGTCAATATAAGGTCTTTCCTAAAAAATTAAGAATTGTTTTAGTAACACAATTGATTTTTCAAATATTCTTTGCAATAGTTATTTTACAGATGGGTGGTTTTTTCACGATGTGGTTTTCAAAAAAAAGTAACCAAGATAATTTGCATAGTTATGGCTGTATACCTTTCGTTGAATACCGTCATGAATTTTGTGTCAAAGAGTAAGAAAGAAAAGTGTATTATGACACCTCTTTCATTTGTCGCAGCGGTATGTTTTTGGATAACTGCGTTAGTATGATAGAGAGAATGAACTTTGAAGTTTCACATGGGTTATTAGGAGAAAAAATGGAAAATATTTTAAGTGTTGAAGAAACGAAAACAAGATTAATATGTGAGTTGTCAACAGTAACTGGCTTTAAGTATTTAAAAAGTGGTATTTTGAAGAAAACAGTAAAAGACATTGTGTTTGAAATAAACTTTTTCTCGTCAAAATGGAATGCATCTGGGCAGAGTATTGAAGTAAATGCCGATTTGAGGATTATTTATAAAAAATACGGAAAATTACCAGTTGACAATGTAATAGCATCTATGAGTTATAATCCCAAAGATGGGTATTGGTATGATATATCAACGGAAAGTAAATTGCTTGAAACGAAGAATATATTAGAAAAAAGATTTCGAGATACTGCAATGGATTTGGTAAAAAGATTTGATGAAGATTATAATGCAGCTATACGATATCTTTTCTTTGAAGGGTTTGAAAAATATAATGTGTATCTTGACTTTGTGGCAGATAATTTAGGTCAGGAAATAATTAAAGATAAAGCACAACAAATATATGAGGGTTTATCTGACGAATGTAAAGAACAGGTTATTCAATATCAAAATGGGGCAAGGAGTAAATCATGGATGTTAAATAGATGTAATTTAAAATATATTGTGGATAATAACTTGTTCCACTAAGAAGAAAGTAAAATCGGAATTTGTGGAGAGATTTCTTGAACTTTCCTTATTTTACGGGCTTTCCA
>ERZ827108.234-NODE-234-length-94534-cov-6.616677_pt1 | contig 94534 bp, 78 predicted proteins | sample MGYA00519921_ERZ827108 | MGnify/ENA primary metagenome ERZ827108 (study PRJEB31778, sample SAMEA3449258) | human gut metagenome | biome: human gut; feature: human-associated habitat; material: faeces | place: United Kingdom | collected 2010/2012 ... | reverse complement strand
CCGCACCATGTAGCTGCAAAAAGACCAGAATGTTTTCTGCTCGTAATAGCTGACTTCAATATTCCACCGGAAAGAGTACAGGAACAACGGGATATATTTCATCCAGTTACTCCCGGCATGGTTTAAAGGTTCTTTTTCCTGCCATGCGCAGAAAATCTGCAGTTCTTCCGGAAACACAGTGCTGAAAAAGAGACGCTTTGCTGTATTCTCTTTCCCGGCAGAAGTAACATAGGCAAGTACCTCCCTGGTCCCGAAAAGCCTTGTAAGCACCCTGCGTACACCGATATAGTATCCATCGATTTTTTCATCGGAAAGCGTAAAATCGTTTTCCAAAGAGAGCTGTCGGCCGTGCTTCGCAGGGCGGCCACGCCGTCCGGTACGTTCCGGTGCAAGATCATAAAGGACAGAATCAGACCTTGCGTTCCCAATCAGGCCAAGGTTTGGGTATTCGTTTATAACAGAAATAAGATTCTGTTTTGTATACCAGCTGTCGCACAGGATGATTACCTGTTTCTTTCCTGAAAATTCCGGCATGACCTGACAGAGCATGGATGCAGCCAGTTCAAGCTTTGACTGCTTCTTCTGCCACATGCGGTATCCGAGTGGGACTGCAAGGTAAGAGACTTTATCCTGCTTCCAGACAGGAACACAGAGCATGATGCTTACAAAGCAATGGCCATTTAAATAACAGGAGCCATTATGTGCAGCATGGTCAAAGAGTTTTGAAACATCTGCAAATTTTGTACCTGACTTTGGGACCATAGTATCATCGATACAAAGAAAAACGGGTTGTGTTTTGAGGCTGTCCGGAACCAGACGCAAAGTAATCCGGGCAGTTGCATTCATGAACCGCGAGTAATCCGCTTTTGCATAAGTACAGGCAAAATAAAACGCATTGAGCGATTTTCCGGTAATAGCGGAGAGAAAATGCTGGTACAGGAAACGGATGGAATGTACAGATTCCAGAGCCAGTATGGAAAGCACCAGCAAAAACAGGGTATCTGCGGTTGGCGCGGAAAAAGTTTCAAAATAAGCAGAAAAATATTGATAAAGTCTACCAATCAGTGTCTTTTCGTTGTATAATGTTTTTGTCGTACAGGGTCACTTTCCTTTGTAATGTTTTGGGTCAAATTCATTATACATCAGAAAGTCCTGTACGATATTTTTTTATGAAAAAGTTGTAAAGTGGTGTTATACATTGATATTCTCAAGAATAGCACTATATTTTCGATATATATTCTCTTGGCGAAATACCGTAATATTTTTTAAAACACTTGCTAAAATATCCCGCATCTTCATAACCACATTTTTCAGCCACATATGAAACATTCCCGTAATTTTCATCAAACATTTTATGCGCATATTGCATTCGGGTTTGAAACAAATACTCTCCTATCGTCATTCCTGTTGCCTCTTTAAACTGATTACAGATAGCTGTTTTACTTACTCCAAACGCATACGCAATATCTTGTAATGTAAGATCGCATCTGTAATATTCCTTTTTTATGTATTCTTCAACATGGACAGATAAGAAATTTCTTTTATTTTCTTTCGTTGCCTTCACATGCCGGATGATCAAAGTAAGGTACGCCATTACTTTCGATTCAATAAGAGATATGTCATATTCTGTAAATTTCGGTGGGAGAAGCTGTAGTTCGTCAATTGACTCTGTCTCTTTTTCTTGTAATTGATAAATATCGAAAGCACCAGAAACCATATCTACAGCCCTTTTTATTACCGTTTCCGGTAATACTTCATTCTCTCTCATTTCAGTAAAAATATCCTTTACCAATGATTGAACCGCATTCTCATTCGCTATACGTAAATTCAAATATAACTGGGCGTTTTTTTGTTCAAAAAAATCATTTGCTTTTGCATATCCTGTTTTTGAATCATTACTGCTAAAAACTCCTTGCTTCTGATACATTAACAAAAATTTCTGCATATCTTCCAACTGATGAATCGATCTTACCATATCATCCTGGTCACCAATAACCGGGCCTTTCACGATCAGTACTTTCATTGGAAATTTTTCATTTACATAAGCCAGAAATTCATTCAATGTTTCATTTATTTCATTTGAAAGATCTTCCGCCTCCATCTTCCCGGTTGCAATCATGCATAAACTATCCTTATATATGCTTGTCATACATTGGATCTCTCTACTTTCCAGGAGTTCTGTCAGAATATTATCTGCTATCAGATAATGAAAAGTTGCTTCTTCCTGTTTTTCTTCAACATGCTCAAGATAAACATAAAGCATCAATGGCATCCATTTATCATGCAGCTTTAAAGTCCCTTTTACTCTTGAGAACTGTTCGATAACATTCAAGTTCTTTGTTCTGTCCGAATCAAAAACTTCAGCTATGAATTTATCCCTGTGTAATTTTTTTTCATTAATCTGTAATCTCGTCAGCTCTGCCAGGTTATCTTTTTGCTTCTTTTCCTTTGTTATCTGAGCAGCAGCTTTGTCAAGACACGCCTTTAATTTATTCTTGTCGATGGGTTTCAGAAGATAATCAAACACACCAAAACGAAGTGCTTTTTGTGCATATTCAAATTCCCCATAACCTGTCAGAAAGATAATTTTTCTATTTAATCCATTTTTCATACTTTCTTCAAAAAGTATCTGGATAACCTCCAGACCATTCATAAGAGGCATATTGATATCCATTAGTACAATATCCGGCTGGAGCCTTCTGATCATTTCAAGGCCTTCTTTTCCATCCTTTGTTTCTCCTATAATCTGATACTGGTTCTCCCAATCCGCAAAATATACTTTTATTGCTTTACGAAAATAAAATTCATCATCTATTAAAACTACCGTATACATGTACTTAAACTCCTCGTATGTCTTCCTTATATTCAGTAATATCAATTTTGGGAATCGTTAAAACAACACGTGTAAATCTGTTCAGTTCACTGTCGATAGATACTCCAAATTCATTTCCATAAAACAATTTTATCCTTCTATTAATACTATACAATCCAAATGAATTCTCTTTTTTCTTTTCTGCTTCTTTCAGTGCCGTCTGCATATTTACCAGCTGATCCCGAGCAATCCCAACTCCATTATCCCAGACTTCGATATTAATCGTATCTTCATTTTCTAAGATTTTCACCTCAATTCTACCCATTTCCTGTTTTGCTTTTATTCCATGGTAAATAGAATTTTCCAAAAGAGGCTGCAGCGTAAGTTTTGGAATACAGTATTTCTCCATCCCTTCTTTTTCTTCAATTGAGTATTCAATATATTCGGCATAACGCAAGCTCTGAATATACATATACATCCTTGTCAGTTCTAATTCCTGTGCAATTGTTGTAATGTTTTTACCAAGATTTAAAGTCAGACGATAAAATTGCGACACTGCCATTATTGCTTCTCCAGCCTCTTCATACATTTGACAATCCACAAGACTTTTAATCATTTCTAAGGTATTATATAAAAAATGAGGCTTGATCTGAGCTTGAACTAATTGAAACTGATAACTACTTTTTTCCTGTTGTTCTATATAGATCTGGCGCAACATCAAATCCGCGTTTTTTAATAGCTGCTCAAATGCAAAATAAAGATTATCTATCTCATTTCCGGAAAACTGTATATTTTCTTCAACGGATTCCTTCATCTGATAATAATTGATCATCTTTTTTGATAAAACACCAATCGGCGCTGTGATATGATTTGCAATCGAAAACGCTAAATATAGTGCAAGCATGCATGCAATGCTTCCAACAATTATACTCAGCCACACTACTTTTCTCTGCTCTTTTAGTAATTCATCCATTGAAGTCAGATATACAATCTTCTTGTTATTACTCATTTCAAGTAATGAATATAAAACTGTCTTTCCATTTATTTTAACCTCACAGTTTCCATTTTCCAGCAGCCTTGTAAAAGCATCCTCAGACAGCCCTTGCTGATCCATAAATTTCTTGCCTATCGCATCTTTGTTTGTCGCTGACAATACGATATTATCATCAGAAATCATGTAATAATCTATCTGATGCTCTTTAGATAGATTATTTTCAAAGATGTCTGAAAAAAAGTCTTCCCGAATAATAAAGGCAATATAGCCTAAAGGTTTAAAAGTATTCAGATCTACCACCTGTTTAGACAGTACAAAGAATTGGAGCCTGCCATGATTTATTTGTTCTAACTCATAAGGGCCCTTCAGCACCAATCCTCTTTTATCCCTGTTATTCTTTTCAAAATAACCACTCCCCAGAATTTCTTCGACCAAAGAAGGAAATGCTTCATCCCGAAAGGACAAAAAATCATTATCAAGCGTGATAAAGATATATTGATAAATATACTTATTGGCACCAAGAATCGCAGTAACTCTGTTTCTTAATGTCCGGTTCATACTATAATATTTCGATTCCTCCTCTGGTGCTTTTTGATTTCTGGATAATGTATCCATAACAACCGGATCCAATGATATTGATTTCTGATAATCTTCAACAAAATCTAATTGTGTTTCCAGTTGATTCATAATATAAACCAGTTCTCTCTTGTAACTTGAAAGTACCACCTCTTTATAATAATCACGTCCAATCTTCTGTCTCACCAATAGCGTTATCAAAATAGCAAAAATGAGGAGAAAAGAATACGAAAAAAATATCCTGAAGCGAATAGATGCATTTTTCATAGTCTCTCTCCTCTCGATCGTGCAATTCACTCTATAAAAGATTCCTTAAGTTTGATACCTTTATTCTAACAGAAAATGATCCAAAAGCAAATCATATTCTTTTGATATTGCTGTCAAAATGACGATAGATACGTAGTAAAAATCAAGATGAATTATTTAAGATTTTATCGCACCCGCAGTCATTCCTTCAATAACCTGTTTATTTAAAACCGCGTATATAATTAAAGTAGGAAGCATCGATAGAGTGATTGTCGCAAATGTTGCTCCCCAGTTTACGCCTCCCATTTCACCAACAAAATCATTCAGTCCTACCGGTAATGTTTTCATCTTCCCTGAAGACATGAACGTGTTCGCATATGTAAATTCATTCCAAATATTCACAAAATTAAAGGTAAGAATTGTAACTGTTATATTTTTAGACATCGGAAAAATAATTTTCCCCAATATATATCCATGTTCAGCCCCATCAATTTCTGCCGCTTCTGTAAGGGAATCTGGTATTCTGGACATAAAATTCTTATATAGATATATACATACCGGCAATCCAAACCCTACCTGAGGAATAATAAGTGCCCAATAAGTATTTCTCAGTTTCAGCATATTGTAAAATTGGAACATAGGAATCAAACATGCAAATGCCGGGATCATCATTCCAAGAAGAAAAAAAGTCATCACCTTTTCATTATAGCGAAATTTCATCTTACTCAGTGCATATCCTGCGGGTGCCGAAATGATTACTAAAAAGAATAAAACACTAACTGCAACCACCATACTGTTAAAAAAATATCTCAGCAAATCCGACTGTAATGCTTCCTTATAATGCCCAATAAAGATTTCACTCGGCAACAAATAAGCTGCCCTGGCAAGATCAGCATCTGTTTTCAGACTTGATGTGACCACCCAAAAAAAAGGATAAATCTGAATCAATGCAACCGTAATCAACACTATATAGAATATCCCCCGGACCCATCTCTTCATTGATAATAAATTACTATTCATCTTTGTCCTCCTACCTAAGAATCATAATCTCCTGAATAAATACAAAGAGGTGATGGATTACTTCCAACCTTTCTATTACCAGAGATCATGAATATTTTTTCTGTAATTTGTTACCGATATATCTGACTATTCCAACCGCTAACAGAGATTCTAATGCAAGAAAAACTGACATTGCACTACCTAACCCAAGCTTAGTCATTCCAAAAGAAGTTTTATACATATAAGTAGCCACAAGTTCTGTCGTTGTTCCCGGACCACCTTTGGTAAGAATATAGGATATATCAAACGCTTTTAACGTACCATTAACCAGCAGCACCAGCTCCATAACCACAATATTAATTATCATTGGTATCTTAATCTTTGTATGCAATTTCCACCATCCGCATCCATCTACGATAGCTGCTTCTATAACAGAAGTATCTATGTCCATAAGTGCGGAATAAAAAATCAGCATATGCATTCCAACATATTTATATGCATCAAGAATAATAATTACAAGTAAGGCAAACTTTGAGTCTGACAGAAAAGCAATCGGTGTCATTCCAAGCATCTTCATAATTGCAGGAATAACTCCTTCTGGCAAAATTGAAAACATTTTTGAAAAAATCTGACAAATAGCTGCCGATGAGATAATACATGGAATAAAATACGCTACTCTCAACGCATTGGCAAACTTACGGATATTACTTAACAAAATTGCCAGTCCTAAACCTAATATCATCTGTATTGCTGTACTACCTACCATTAACAATAGATTGTTTTTAATCGCAGTTATAAAAGTACTGTCACAAAACATGCGTTTATAATTGCCAAGCCCTGCAAAAGTCATCTTTCCTATTCCGCTGTAATTATAAAAGCTAAAGCCAAGAGAATAAATAATTGGAGCTATTACAACTACAATATATACAAATAAAGCCGGACTCAAAAATAACCATGGTTTATAATTTATTTTCTTTTTTTTCATATTCAAACAAGCTCCTTTATAAAACAATCCGGTCACGAAGCAGTGCTTCGTGACCGGTATTTATCTTCCATACAGCATTTACTGCACATTCTGTTTGATTGCTTCATCAAGGTGTGCTGCCCATTCTTCCGGTGTAAGAGCACCTAATGTCAGGCTAGGAGTTTCGTTCAACATCACTTCTGCAGTAGCAACATCTGCCACAACATCCCAACACTTTGCGAAGCTCTCAGCATTTGCAAAATTGTTCAGAAGTTCCTTCTGAAATTCACTTGCATCATCCATGCTGGAAGGTTTTCCTGGAGGAAGTGTACCGTTTACAAAGCATCTATCATTATAATGATCCCATAAGAATCTGAAGAAATTTTTGAACTCTTCGTCTTCTGCACATTTTGCACTAATTACAGTAGGTGTACCGCCATTAAAGAATCCATCTGCTGCAGTAGTTGCATCGTCTTCTCCAAGAATCGGTAAGGTAAATATACCAATATTATCCAACAGTTCCATATCCTCTGTACCAAAGATATTAAGATCCCATGATCCGGAATAGTACATACCTGCATCACCATTCACAACTAACTGTGCCACTGTTGTTGAATCAGCTGTGGTCCAGCCTTCCTGGAAATACTGTCCGATTTCTTCAACAAATTTTGCTCCGGCAAGGCCTGTTTCTGAAGAAAATGGAATTTCACCTTTTACCGCTGATTCTATGAATTCATTTCCAGTCATTCTATATGGAACAAATGCAAGATAACGCAACAACCGCCATGCACCATCCATTGCAATCGGTGTTTTCTGGATACTTTCAATTTTTGCGCAGGCATCTAACAATTCATCAAAAGTCTTTGGTGTTTCTTCAATACCCGCCTCTGCAAAAACATCTTTATTGTAGTAGAAAAATTCTGACTGGCTCTGCCAGCTAATTCCGGCAATCTCCCCGGATTCCAGGCTCGGATAATGAAGTGCAATCGGATAGAATTTATCGGTAATACCAAGTTCATCATAAATCTCTCCAACATTTGCAACCACTCCGGCATCCCATAACTGTTCATAGAATGAATCAATATCACACGTAAACCAATCCGGCAGTTCATCGCTTGCTGCCAATGTACGGATTTTCTGATTACGAGCCTGCTGATCATTGATGTATTCCATATTCATTTTGAAGTTGGGATTTACCTGTTCCTGATACATTTTAACTACATCAAGAAGCGCTTTTGTCGTCGCACCTGTCTCATTTATTGCAATATAATTAATTTCATAATCTTCTCCTGTTGTCTGGTATTCTCCTTCAGCTTTTACTGCCATTCCAGAACCAAGACTCGCAATAAGTCCAAAACTCAACACAGTACACATAATGTTCTTATTAATCTTCATCACTTTCTTCCTCCTTATTGTTATAATCAAGTTTTGATATCTCACTATTCTTTTTACTAACCTTGCAAAGTCCTTATTCTTATTTTGATCTGCGGTATTTTTTCTCACCTTCTTTCTTGGAATTCCTTACGTTTAAATTATACAAGAAGCTTCTTTTTTCAGTTAACTGTACATTCACACTAATATTTTTTCATTTCGCAGAAAATAAATTTTCGCTATAGAGTTATAAAATGAGAAACATGGTTACAGAAACCATCACTTTTTAAATTGCAAAAGCATTACACTGTGCTTTGGCAGCTGAATGCTTATAGTATCATTAACAACGTTAAGCTCTACATTATTCATTTCAAAATCAGAATGCGGAAGTACCTCCTCAGAAGAAAATAATAGAGCAGTGACCGGATCACCATATTTCATAAGCACAAATTCTTTATCGTCTGAATAAGAACGATTGACTAACGTGATAGTATAAATCTCGTCTTTTTCTGTCATAATTGCATCTTTTGATGTAAATCGTATTTTTCCACCAATATGGTTTTTCATAACAGAAAACATTTTTCCACTCGGTGTAAGGAATGAGTGATCCCACTCCACACGAATTGCCCCTTCATTAACAGCTTCAAAATGACACGCCATATCTATTCCAGATGGTCCCGCCTCTTCAATTAACATATGCAGCATACTTGCCGTAAAAATACCGTCATTTACACTCTTGGCTCTATACCATCCATACCATACATTCCATTCATCAAATGAGATTCGAAGTTTATCATCTCCCAATTCTTCTCTCATCTGATGAACCAGTTTCCTGCATTGTGTATCTACTTTATCAATACATTCATAGTATTCTTCCTTATACTGCTCTTTTTCCATAAAAAATGGTTGTGCAACGTATGAATGAAGTGAAACCATCGGTGCGATATCCACCAGTTGTCTTGCAGATTGTTCTGCCCACTCCTTATTCGGATATGGACCTGAGGAACATAATATCAAATCAGGCGAAGCTTCTAACATCTTTGTTCCGTAACTCCTTCCCTTCTTTCCATATCCCGCAGCTGTGTTGTCACCTTCCATATGGCCATAACCGAATTCATTTCCAAGAGACCAGTATTTTACATTGTATGGATCTTTATATCCTCGTTCTATTCTTATTCGACCATATTCCGTATTTGCATCTCCATTACAGTATTCAACCCACTGGGCACATTCTTCTTCTGTGTTCCAAGTTGGATTAATAGTGATAAAAGGTTCTGCTCCAATCTCTTTACAAAGAGCCACAAAATCATCTGTATTAATCTCATTAAAATCATATCCCAAAGAGTGCGGCTGTGTTTCTAAACCCATATACGACTCTAATGGTGCTCTCATATCTACTGGTAATAAACCATCTTTCCAATTATATTCACCAGCAAAATTTCCTCCTGGCCAGCGCAGAAGTTTAACTCCCATCTCTCTTAACAAATTTACAACATCCGGACGCATTCCCCGGAAATTATTTCTCGGCATTAATGAAACTGCGCCTATCGATATCGTACCTTCTTCACAAAAAGTTATTGAAAGTTTTGCATTTTCATCCATTTCTGCTGTATGTAAAAATACTGTTTTTGTTTCATATTCTTTTTTATCAAAAACAATTTCTTTTTTATCGTAGCATACATTTCCATCTCTGTCGGATAATACGATCCACATCCTTGTCATCTGCCATGCTTTTACAACAATCCGAAATTCATATTCCGTATCTTTTTGTACCGGAATATTCTTTTGGCCTATTCCTGCAACTCCTTTATGGTAATTCGTAATTGTAACAGCATTGCATTCATGGCGGCGTTTCATGTGGTAAGCATTGGCATGACGTGTATATACTTCATTCACACGATTTCCGATCGTATCTTCATTTTCATTAAATAAGATATTTACGTCATTACCAATCAAAAACCAGCCTTCTGGTGTTCCATCATAACATGCCGGCTTTCCGACAAACTTACGGTTTCGCAGCATCTGTGCCGAAATTCCCATATTCACACAGGATCTGGTATGTTCCAGATTGTTACCAAACAGAAGTGGAGAAACAGTATCGTTTCTCGTAAAATCCGGAACGATTTTTACTGTTTCACAGTACATTTTGTTTTCAACCATTAAATAATTCCTCCCTATACAGTCAATGCCTATTCTGTCACGTCTTCTAAAAGATACGTTCATTATAGCAATCCAAAATATTAATGAGAATGGAAAATCAAACTTGAACTTGTAAAATAGTACAAACCAACAAAAAGAACTGTATTCATTGCGTTTTCTTACAAGCTGAGCAAGGGCATCCAGGAATTGTTTATCCAAGACAGAATAAAGAGCATTGATGTGAATCTGATTAAGACCTCTTGAAGAATTGTTATTATGATGAGAAGTTTGACCTGTACATTTCTCCCTGAATTCCCTTCCAGGAAATCCTTGCAATCCCTTCTGCTTCGCCTTATAATAAAAAACAATGTGTCCGCATTCCAGGCGTGTCCTTCCGCATCCGTCAAAGAACATGCCCCGTCTGCAAAATACACACAAAATTCCTGCGGCAGTCATTCCCATCTGCCGCTTTTGGAGCGAACAGGAGGACTTGTATATGGGTGAATTTAAGGATCAAAAAGAATTGAAAATGGCCATGAGCGGCCGGATGGGGCTGATGGCCGGTGGTGTGCTGCTGATCTTCACAGCCCTTTCCTCCACCTTGATGTACGGAATCAACTTTTTTTCTCTGGCTTCCAATGCATCCGGCGGAGACGCAGAATGCCTCGAAATTCTGGAGAGTGCAAATGTCAGTATTTCCATGATTCAGATCGCGGCGGTCTGCTTTGTCATCGCCGCCATCGCAGAGCTTGCTGTCGGCGCCCTCTGCGCAGCGCTTTCCAACCGGCTTGACAAGGCAATCTTTACCGTGAGAGCCGCAGCACTCCTGCTCGGTGTTGAGATTCTGATGCAGGTCTTTTTGTTCCTGACCGGTCTTATGAATCTTTCTCTTCTGATCACCTCGATCGTCATTCCGGCCTATCTGCTCTGGAGTGCCACAAGGCTGCGCAAGCTTGCGAAGATCTATCCGGACCGCAAGACCGCTGTTAATACAAAGAAGGCCCGCGAACAGCAGAAAAAACCAGCCACGCCGGTACAGAAAAAAAGCCTTCATGAGCGCGCCATGATGAATGAAGCAGTGCACCGCTGGGATGAGGTGCTGGAACGAAACACCGATGCCGCAGGTGAGGAAACTGAAGAAAAAACAGATTCCGAACCAGAAAATGAATCCGTTTCCGAAGAGGATGCAGCAAACGATGAAGCGGATCATACTGCTGATCTATAATCTGACCAAAGATGAAATCTATGAATTCTGATGGAATATAAATAAAAATTCGCTTTGCTCTCATTATCATGAGCGAGCTTTCATTTATAACGCGAACAAGTCCCCTGCTTCCGGCAGGGGACTTGCTTCGACTTTTATTGGCTGACATTAATTTTCCAGATATCAGAAGCCCGACTTGCAAATTCTTCCGCTATCATTTTCGTAGCTTCGATCAAATATTTCTTATTTAAGTGATACAAGTTCAATTCCCAGTCCTTCTCTTTTCCGCCATAATCAAACTCAATGCGGCCACGATATCCGTCACGATATACTTTTGCCAGTTGCGCCTCCACTTCATCCAGCATTTTCATCATGGTGTCGCGGTCTGTTTCTCTGTTGTCGACACTGCTCCGTATGCTCGCTTCGTTTTCGAAGAACCAGTCAACAAACTTTGTGACTTTGCTCTTATCTACTTCTGCCTTTTTCCAAAAATAAAACATGTTTTTTCCTGTCCCTTCTATCCTTCGATTCTTCTTTTTGCAAAACAGATAAATAAATTTTCTACCGCTCCACCAGTACGATCTTCTTCCACTTCCCCTGCGCATACCGCAGCATGCACACTGCACCGGTGATCAGCCAGGTCAGGCCGGTCGTATACCAGACTGCCCAGTATCCGAGCGCCGGAATCGCCGCAAGTCCAAGTGAAAATCCGATTCTTCCGACTACCTCGGCAAGACCATTGGCAAAGGCAAAAAACGAATCGCCTGCACCGTTTAAGAGGCTGCGCGCCACATAGATCATGCCAAGCGGGATATAAAACAGACTCGTAATACGGATTGCACGGCCGCCGATTGCAATGACTTCGGCATCATCCACAAAGATTCCGACAAACGGACCTCCCCACAGAAACATCGCCCCACACATTACAAGGCTGAATACTACGACCAGCATTGTCGAACGCTGATATCCGCGCTTCACGCGCTCTATGTTTCCGGCCCCGAGGTTCTGTGCCGTAAACGTCGCAACAGCAGTACCAAGAGAGTTGTACGGCTGCTGTACCAGCTGTTCAATCCGGGAGGTCGCTGCAAATGCAGCAATCACATTTTCGCCAAACCTGTTAATCACTGACTGAAGGGCAATACAGGACAGCGCGATCAGGCTTCCCTGCATTCCAAACGGGATGCCAAGCCTTAAGCATTTCATCAGCAAAATCCTGTCCGGCTTCATATTTTCTCCTTTCAGCCGAAAATACGGATTTTTCAAAACTGCATATACGATGCATCCAAGGGCAGACAGTGTCTGTGCCAGAATGGTTGCCACTGCCACTCCTGCCACGCCCATATGAAACACCAGCACGAAAAGCAGGTCTCCGATCACATTTAAGATACTCGCTATGATCAGAAAGATCAGCGGCGTAACAGAATCTCCGAGCGCGCGCAGCATCGCTGAAATCCCGTTATACAAAACGACTGCCAGCACGCCGCCGCACACAATACGCGTGTACAGAAGCGCATCGTCAAAGATGGACTCCGGTGTATTAAGCAGCCGCAGCGTCGGTTCTGCTAACAGAACCGAAATGATACTCACCAGAATCCCCATTCCAAGCATCAGATAAATTGAATTTCCCAGTGCATCTTTTACACGCTTTTCATTTTTCATGCCGAAATACTGAGACATCAGCACGCCTGCGCCCGTAGCAAAACCATTGCACAGTGCAAAGTAGAAAAAGGTCAGTGAGGATGTCATGCCAACTGCCGCCAGCGCGTTTTTTCCGACGTAATTCCCGACCACAATCGAATCCACCATGTTGTAAAACTGCTGAAAGACATTTCCAAACAACATTGGAAGGGAGAAACGGATCAGCAGTGAGGTCTCGTTTCCCTTCGTCATATCACATACAAATTCTTTTGCCATTATTTCTCCATTCTTCCATACTTATCGGCAGTTTCAGGTACATTACTGTCAAAAATAATTATCACCAAAACAGTTACTGCCTGTACTCCACTTCTTCCTCTGACACTTCCGCTTCCATCTTTGCGAGGTACTCCCCGAACACACCAAGCGCATCCAGTACCGGCTGTGGCGAGGACATGTCAACCCCGCAGATTTTTAAAAGATCAATCGGATCCATGGAACTTCCGCTGCTCAGGAATTTTTTATACTTTTCCACGATCCCCGGCTCTCCTGAAAGGATCTTGCTGCTGATTGCAATTGCCGCCGCAAATCCAGTCGCATACTGATAGACATAGAACGGCGTGTAGAAATGAGGAATACGCTCCCATTCATAACCGATTTCCCGGTCAACCGTCATCGCCGGACCAAAGTAATCCTGATTCAGTTTCAGATACGTCTCATGCAGGTTCTCCGCTGTCAATGTCTCGCCGCGTGATACGGCCTGATGGGTCGTGCGCTCAAATTCCGCAAACATCGTCTGACGGTACATCGTCCCCTTAAACTGATCGAGAAAATAATTGATCAGATACTTCTTTTCCGTCTCATCTTTGGTGCGGCCAAGCAGATCATGGATCAGCAGCGCCTCATTGCAGGTCGAAGCCACTTCTGCGACGAAAATGCGGTAGGATGCATAGCGATACGGCTGCGTATGGTTTGAATGCCAGGTATGCAGGGAATGCCCCATCTCATGCGCCAGCGTAAAGACATCCCCGAGCCTGCCATGGTAATTCAGCAGCACATACGGATGTGTGCCGTAAGCGCCCCAGGAATACGCGCCCGTGCGCTTTCCCTCATTTTCATAAACATCAATCCACCGATTGTCAAATCCTTCCTGCAAAAGCGCAATATAATCCTCACCAAGCGGCGCAAGCCCCCGCTTTACGATCTCTTTTGCCTCCTCAAATGAATACGTTTTCTCCGGCATTTTTACAAGCGGCGCATACACATCGTACATATGCAGATCGTCCAATTTCATCATTTTGCTGCGCAGCTGCACATAACGGTGCATCAGCGGAAGCTTCTCATGGATCGCCTCGATCAGGTTGTCATATACGGAAAGCGGGATTGCATTTGCATCCAGCGCTGCTTCCCTTGCATCCTGGTATCCTCTCTGCTTCGCAAAAAAGTCTGCCTGCTTCGCATTGGCCTGATACATGGCGGAAACGGTATTTTTATACTGCGCATACGTCGAATACAGTCCCTGAAATGCTGATTTACGCAGGCTTCGGTCGCTGCTTTCCATATAAGGAATGTAGCTTCCAATCGTCATCGGATGCTTTTTTCCATCTGTTCCCACCGCATCCGGAAAACGCACATCTGCATTGTTGAACATGGAGAAGATGTTCGACGCTCCTTCCGCGACCTCTTCCACCTTTGCCAAAAGCGCCTCCGTCGCTGCATCCAGGATGTGGCTGCGCATTCTCGTCACCTGTGTAATCGTTCTTCGGTAATCTTCAAGTTCCGGCAGCGCTTCAAAATACTGCGCAAGCCGTTCCGGCTTAAGTGCCAAAAGCTCCGGCTCCACCCATGCACAGGCCTGTGAAAACTGCACGGAAAGTGTCTGTGCTTCTCCGGCCAGTTTCTGATAAACCGCGTTTCCGGTGTCCTCATGGTAATGCTGGTTTGAGTAAACGATCATGCGGCTCATGATCTCCGCCATTGCATCCCGTTTTTTCAGAATCTCAAGCAGCATCTGCGGGCCATCGCCAAGCTTTCCCTGATAATCGGAAAATTCGGCGATCTGCGCCTTCAGCGCTGCCGCATCTTTCTCGTATGCTTCCCGGGAAGCATAGATATCCTCCAGCTTCCAGGTGTTTTCCATTTTCTGTTCTGTTCTTTTCATAAAGAACCCCCTTCACGTCATAAGTTTTTTCCGTTTTCCTTACAAAACAAATATTTATTTTCTGACTTCTTATTCCGCAAAGCCATAAAATACGGAATCCTGACGGCCTTGCTAACTAAATTTTCCTGTCGCGTAATCCCTATTCTAACATACTTTCTTTTTATCGCAAGTGCTCTTTCGAAAAAAAGAAGTGCCTTTCTCCGGTTTTATTCCCCGTTAAAAGACACTTCTTCCTTCTGCATTTTTATGCGTTTCACGCTGCTTTCGCCGGTATAAAAATCAATCCGGCAATTTTGCTGTTACAGTTCACAGATTAACTGCCGGGTGCACATTCGCACTTCTGTACTCTACCGTTCTTCACGGAAATACGACTGTCCCAGTGATTTCGGCGGCTGATTCTCTCGCTTGTTGCGCATACTGGTCAGCACCAGTACGACAAGCGTAACCACGTACGGAATCATCTTGTAAAGCTCCTGGAATTCCATGTGATCCATTCCGGTCGGGATGTAGAGATACAGAATGTACAGTCCGCCGAAAAAGATCGAAGAAAAAATACTCACTACCGGGCGCCAGATCGTAAAGATAACGAGCGCGATCGCCAGCCAGCCGCGATCGCCGAACGCATCGTTGGACCATACGCCGCAGGCGTAATCCATCACGTAATACAGTCCGCCGAGACCTGCGATCATACATCCGACGCAGGTGGCAAGATATTTATATTTCGTAACATTGATACCAGCTGCATCTGCCGCTGCCGGATCCTCACCGACTGCTCTTAAGTGAAGTCCCACGCGCGTGTAGTTCAGCACATAAGCACAGATGATCGCGATCAGGATTGCCGCATACGCCAGAAATCCATAAGAAAGAAATACCTTTCCAAACCAGCCGAGCCGATCTGCAAACGGCAGGGACTTGCTGAAATAGCTGCTCGTCGCAGAAAGTGCGATCGACGGCACATCGCTTCCGGACAGCTTGATCAGGGAACCACCAAAAAAGTTTCCGAACCCGACGCCAAAGGTCGTCATGGCAAGACCGGTTACGTTCTGATTGGCACGTAAAGTAACCGTCAGGAAACAGTACAGAAGCCCCATCAGGAAGGAAGCCGCCAGGCAGCACAGCACCGGAATCAGGATCGCCAGTACACCGTTCATGTTGTCGGTCGACTGCTCATAAAAAAATGAACCAATGACGCCGCTGATTGCTCCGACGTACATGACACCCGGGATTCCCAGATTTAAATTGCCTGATTTCTCAGTCAGGATCTCTCCCGTACTTCCGAACAGAAGCGGAATACCCTGCACTACTGCTCTTGGAATAAATGCCGCAAGATTAATCATTGACTTTCACGCTCCTCTCCGCTTTTTTCCGGAAGTGGATCTGATACGAAATGAAGAACTCACATCCGATAATGAAAAACAGGATAATTCCGGTCAGGATATCCGCAAACGACTGATTCAGGCCAAACGTTGTGGAGATCTCGCTTGCTCCACGGTTCATGAAAATAATCAGAAAGCTTGTAAAGATCATGACAAACGGATTGAACTTTGCCATCCACGATACCATAACAGCCGTAAATCCCTGTCCGTTTGCGATCGTGGTTGTCACCGTATGATTGATGCCGCCGACTAACAACAGGCCGACCAGTCCGCAGATACCGCCTGAAATCAGCATTGTCCGGATAATGACCTTTTCTACTTTGATCCCGACGTAACGTGCCGTCTGTACGCTCTCGCCGACAACGGAAATTTCATATCCTTGCTTGCTGTACGTAAAATAAATATACATAACAACGGTTACAATCACCGCCACGATAATGCTCAGCAGATATTTGGAACCAAATATCTCCGGCAGCCAGCCGATATTCGTCTTCTGATTGATGATACCGATCTTTCCGGATCCTTTCGGCATCTCCCACACGATCGTGTAAAAGGCTACCAGCTGCGTTGCGATATAGTTCATCATCAGCGTCGAAAGTGTCTCATTTGTGTTCCATTTTGCCTTGAAGAACGCCGGAATCGCTCCCCACAGCGCACCAGCCCCGATACTTGTGACGACCATCAGAAGAATCACCACCGCATTCGGAAGCTTGTCTGCCAGGCAGATCATGCAGGCCGCCGACGCCAGACCGCCGATCAGTACCTGTCCCTCTCCTCCAATGTTCCAGAAGCGCATCCTGAACGCCGGTGTCAGTGCCAGGGAGATCAGAAGCAGAATCGCCACATTCTGAAACGTAATCCAGGTCTTCCGTGCCGTACCGAATGCTCCGAGAAAGATGGAGCTGTACACCTGAATCGGGTTGATTCCTGTCATAATCGTCGTGACGATCGCGCAGACGATAAGTGCTGCCACAATCGCCAGAAGCCGAATCCCAAGCGTATGATACCACGGAAGTGCGTCTCTTTTTACAATATTAAAAAGCGGATCTTTTGCTTTACTGTTCATTCTTCGTACCTCCCACACGTGTCATCATCATGCCGACGGTATTTTTATCCGCAGTTCTTCCATCTACAATCCCGCTGACCTCACCTCCGCACAGCACGAGAATACGGTCGGAAAGCTCCAGCAGCACATCCAGATCCTCACCTACAAAAATGACTGCCACGCCTTTTTCCTTCTGCGCATTGATCAGGTTGTAGATCGTATAGGAGGAATTGATGTCGAGTCCGCGTACCGCGTACGCCGTCATCAGAACGGTCGGATCCGAAGAGATTTCTCTTCCGACCAGAACCTTCTGTACGTTTCCGCCGGAAAGTCTGCGCACCGGTGTCGAAAGCCCAGGTGTCGATACTTCGAGCTCATTGACAACTGTCTTCGCCAGCTTTTTCGGCGTCTTGCGGTCTGTAAACATGGAATGTCCGCTGCGGAATGAGCGGAGCATCATGTTATCGGTCAGATCCATGTCGCCGACCAGCCCCATACCAAGACGGTCCTCCGGTACAAAGGAAAGAGAAACGCCGAGATCCATGATCTTCTGTGGATCTTTGCCGAGCAGCTCCTCTCGTGTGCCATCCTCTTCAATATACACAACGGAACCGCTCTCTGTCGGCTGCAGTCCGGCGATCGCCTCTAACAGCTCTTTCTGTCCGCATCCGGAAATTCCGGCAATGCCAAGAATCTCTCCACTGTACGCTGTGAAGGATACGTCTTTGAGCTTTACGATTCCTTCCTCGCTGCGCACCGTCAGGCCTTTTACTTCCAGACGCGGCTGCGGATTGACCGGCTCTGGCCTTGTGATGTTTAACGTGACTTTGTGGCCAACCATCATGTCCGTCATTTCCTGCGCGTTCGTATCCTTTGTCATCATATCGCCGACAAAGCAGCCGCGCCGCAGTACCGCCACACGGTCAGAGAGGCTTTCCACCTCATGCATTTTGTGGGTGATAATGACAATTGATTTTCCGTCGTTTCGCATATTTCGAAGCACTGCAAACAGTTTTTCGGTCTCCTGCGGCGTCAGCACCGCCGTCGGCTCGTCGAGGATCAGAATATCCGCACCACGGTACAGTACCTTGATGATCTCGACCGTCTGTTTCTGTGAAACGGACATGCTGTAGATCTTCTGGTCCGGATCCACCTCAAATCCATACTTATTACAGATTGAACGGATCTTTTCCGTAGCCTGTTTCAGATTCAGCCTGCCCGGCATGCCGAGCACAATATTTTCTGCCGCGCTGAGCACGTCGATCAGTTTAAAATGCTGGTGCACCATACCGATTCCCTGCGCAAACGCATCCTTCGGTGAACGGATCACCGTCTCTTTCCCGTTAATAAAAATCTGTCCCTCATCCGGAAAATAAATTCCGGAAAGCATATTCATCAGTGTCGTCTTGCCGCTACCGTTTTCGCCGAGCAGCGCCAGGATCTCGCCTTTGTAAATATCGAGACATACTTTGTCGTTTGCCACGACCGGGCCGAATTTTTTGGTGATGTTTTTCAGTGTCACCGCAGCCGTTTTGCCCTCCACGAGTTGTTCCTCCTTTTTCTATTTCGGACGTTCCGCATACAGGCCACAGGTCTGCGCTCCGGTCGGTGCTGCGCAGCTCCTGTCTGCGGCTGATGGGCATCGTTCCTCCCATCACAAAATGCAAATACAGCTCCCGGCAAATAAATTTGCCGGGACCTGCTTTCACATTTTGCTGATATGCTGAACTGTTCGCTGTATTACAAAAAATGCGGTGCGGCGAAATTCGCTGCACCGCTCATTGTGCTTCACACTGAAGCGGATTCCTGTAAACTGCGATTAGAACGCGGTATCAAGAAGTGAAATATCATCGATCTGTACATCAAAGTACGGAGCGGAACGGAAGCCCTCTGCGGACTCATGGAAGTATCCGTCAGAAATTGCCTCATGATCACCCTCATAATCTGCATCGGTATCAACGTCTGCCATGTAGCTCTCAAGCTTCTCACCATTTACGGTAAATGTATCAATATCAAATACATGAACCTCACCGGACTCAAGTTTTGCAGTAACATCATCGATTGCTTCCTGTGTACCCTCTGCTGCAGCAGTACCAAGATCTGTCAGAACAACGGAACCTGTGGAAAGATCTCCGGTCCAGTCTGCTACAATCTCATCGCCGCTTGCTACACAGCCCATTGCATACTCAAAATACGGTGCCCAGTCAATTCTGGAAGAAACAATAAAGGTGTTCGGGCATGCACTCTCTGTACTTCCGTTGTAGGAAACATCCGGAACGCCTGCGGTCTCACATGCAGTTGGAGCTCCCATGGAGTCTGCATGCTGGCTGATCAATACACAGCCGTCCTCGATCAGTTTGTTTGCGCCTTCCTTCTCAGCGGTCTCATCATACCAGGATCCCGTGAAGGTAACTTCCATTGTAACGCTCGGGCATACAGAACGTGCACCAAGGAAGAAAGAAGTGTAACCGGAAATTACCTCTGCATAAGTATAAGCTCCAACGTAGCCCATCTTTGCCTGCTCTTCTGTGATCGTACCGTCTGCGATCATCTCATTGAGCTTCATTCCTGCAGCAACACCTGCCAGGTAACGTCCCTCATAGATAGAAGCAAATGCATTGTGGAAGTTGTCCATCTCCTCCGTATGTGCCTTTGTACCGGTCGCATGGCAGAACTGAACATCCGGGAACTCTCTTGCTGCCTCAATGATATAATCCTCGTGGCCAAAACTGTCCGCAAATACGAAATTGCATCCCGCATCTGCAAGTTCACATGCCGCCTCGTAGCACTCCTGTCCCTCCGGAATACCGGTCTTGAATACGTACTCAATTCCCATCTTATCGCACGCCTCTTTTGCTGCGTTGATGAAATTCAGGTCATAAGTAGAATTTTCGTCATGCAGGAAAATAAATCCGGCTTTGACTGTATTCTCCTCTGCGTTTGCTGCGAGGCCGGTAAATGCCCCCAGGGTAACCATCGTTGTTGCTGCAAGGATCAGTTTCGTACACTTTTTCATGTCTTTTCTCCCTTTCTTGATGTGATACCGATATAAAACCATGCAGGAACATATCGTTTGCACAGATCAGATCTTTTTCTGATTCTGACAATTCCGACAACGAAAAAGCAGATGTACAAAATTCTTCTGTACATCTGCAGACGATTTACATCCACCCAATAGTCGCAACTGAACGGCGTGCGGTAGAAACGTCTGAACCTTCTTCACAGACTTATATCGGATAACAATACTTGATTAAAGTTTAGCAACTTCATTCCTGCTTGTCAAATAAAAACGGGAATGAAAACTTTTTTCGGCAGAACTGGCAAAATTTTTCTCTTAAGCGGTCTTTTCTTGGATAATTCGACGGATATCGATTTATTTTTCTCAATATACTATTTCGGTCATCCATTTTCTCTGTTTTGTATTTTCGCTTCTTATCACAATCTGTTTCTTCTCATTCAGTCCTTCTCCGCTTTTGCAAAAGCCAAACCGCAGACACGCAATCCGCTTTCACTGCCTGCTTCTATAACAATTCTGCAAAAAATTCCTGCATGTAAAGTTTACTCTTGACACCCTCTTTTTTCTGTGATACTATGCGCATAACACATGTAGTTTTAAAAACTATATGACATGGTTTTCGCAGAGTTGGAACGCACACATGCTAAAACAGATATCCTTTGACTTTCCAGGAGGTGTTTTTTATGACAATCACAATCCGTGAACCGGGCAGCGCCATCACTCATTTTATCGGCATGGTGCTCGCCATTTTTGCTACAATTCCGATGCTGGTCAAGGCTTCTCTCGTCTCCACACGAGCCGGCATCATCGCGATGGCAGTCTTTATGACAAGTATGATCCTGCTCTATACCGCCAGCACCCTGTACCACTCCGTCAATCTGCGAGGGCACAGCCTGCGGTTTTTTCAGAAAATTGATCATATGATGATCTTTGTACTGATCGCCGGTTCCTACACGCCGGTCTGCCTGCTCGTCTTAAATCCGGTGGACGGCCATCGGCTGCTTGTTACAGTCTGGGTGATCGCCGCTGCAGGAATGCTGTTTAAGCTCTTCTGGGTGACCTGTCCAAAATACGTTTCTTCTATTATATATGTGGCAATGGGCTGGTCCTGCCTCTCCGTATTCGGCCAGCTGCTCCATACACTGCCTCGTCCGGCATTTCTCTGGCTGCTCGCCGGCGGTCTGCTCTATACCGTGGGCGGTGTCATTTATGCGCTGAAACTTCCGATTTTCAACGCACGCCACAAGGGCTTCGGATCACATGAGATTTTTCATCTCTTTGTGATGGGTGGAAGCATCTGCCATTTTATCTGCATGTATTTTTATCTACTGTGATATTGGATCCGATATTTCATAAGCTGGTAAAACGGCGTAAAAAAACAGAGAAAACAGGATTTCTTTCTGATGATAAATTCAGAAAGACCTGTTTTCTCTGTTTTCTCTTCTGTATTTTTTAGCATAGCGAAGCAGATTGCGGATATCCACTTTAACTTTACATCAGATGCTTTATACGGCATTCCCGCATCCGTACAGCCTGATTTTTGTCCTCTTCATCATGCCTCGTCCTGCGTTTCTGCCTGCTTCTCTTCCGCAAAACATAACGACTCCATCAGATTCCACACTTCCGCCACTCCCTGCTTCGTTTCGGAAGAAAACGGAATGATCTGTGTGCCCGGGCGTACTTTCAGACCCTCACGGATCAGCTTTACCTGCTTCTGAATCTGGCTGCGCTTGATCTTATCCAGTTTCGTCGCAATGATGATCGGTTCATAGCCATTGTGACAGATCCAGTCGTACATGATCTTATCATTTGCACCTGGTTCATGACGGATATCGATCAGAAGAAAGACTGCGCGGAGCTGCTGCGAGCCATGCAGATACCGCTCGATCAGTTTGCCCCACTTCTCTTTTTCACTCTGCGGCACTTTCGCGTAACCGTAACCTGGAAGATCCACAAGATACATCGTTTCATTTACATTATAGAAATTAATGGTCTGCGTCTTGCCCGGCTGCGAACTCGTGCGCGCCAGCGCTTTACGGTTCACCAGACTGTTAATCAGGGACGATTTTCCGACGTTCGATTTTCCGGCAAATGCAACCTCCGGCTTCTGATTTTTCGGAAGCACACTTGTGATACCACATACCGTTTCCAGATTTACCTGCTTGATAACCATTTGTCCGCTCCTCCCGTTTATTTCACTATTCCACCTGTTATTCATTTTCGGACAGGGATTTCCACTTTTTGCTGTTCCTGTCATAACTTTTCCACACACTCACTGCCCAGCCAATGACCTTTCCACATTTTTACTGTACAAATACCTGTTTTTGCACAGTTTCTCCGTCCAGTCTCTGGCCTGTGCATGTGAGCGCATGTCCAAAAATAATCTTCTTTTATTCTCATGCATGCTCCAGCGCCGTCTTCAGCACTTCTTTCATGCCCTCCGCGTAAACGATCTCCATCCCCTTCTTGATCTCCTCAGAGATTTCTTCGACATCTGCTTTATTCTGTGACGGCACAATTACCGTCTTCATCCCGGCCTGGTTTGCGGCAAGGAGCTTTTCTTTGAGACCTCCTATCGGCAGCACACGTCCGCGCAGAGTGATCTCTCCGGTCATCGCAACATCCGCACGCACCGGAATCTTCGTAATCGCAGAAAGGATTGCCGTCGCCATCGTGATCCCTGCCGACGGGCCGTCCTTCGGTACTGCACCCTCCGGTATATGAATATGGATATCATTTTTTGCAAAAAATTCCGGATCAATATGATATTTTCCGCTTACAGAGCGTACATAGCTGATCGCCGTACGCGCTGATTCTTTCATAACATCCCCAAGCTGACCGGTCAGAAGGAATTCTCCCTTGCCCGGCATCGTATTTACTTCAATCTGAAGCGTGTCACCGCCAACGCTCGTCCATGCAAGCCCCCGTACAATACCGATATCGTTCTTCTCATTTCGCTTTTTAAATGTATATATTTTTCTTCCAAGGAAGCTTTCGAGATTTTTTCCGGTCACACGCACCGTCTCCACATGTTCCTCCAGGGTCTTACGCGCTGCTTTCCGGCAGATCTCACCGATCCTGCGCTCCAGCTGACGCACACCGGCCTCCTTTGTATACAGCTCAATCAGATCCTCCAGCGCGGATTTCGTGATCGTCAGCTGTTCTTTTTTCAGGCCGTTTCGCTTAAGCTGTTTCGGAATCAGATGCTCCTTTGCAATGTGGAATTTTTCATTTGCCGTATAGCTTGAAACCTCAATGATCTCCATACGGTCAAGCAGCGGCCGCGGAATTGCGTGCAGATCATTTGCCGTTGCAATAAACAGCACCTCCGAAAGATCAAGCGGGAGCTCCACATAATGATCACGGAACCGGCAGTTCTGCTCCGAATCCAGCACCTCCAGAAGGGCCGATGCCGTATCTCCCTTGTAATCGCTGCTCACCTTGTCGATCTCATCAAGCAGCATCAGCGGGTTTTTCACACCGGCCTGCTTCAGTCCGTTTGCGAGACGTCCCGGCATCGCTCCGACGTACGTCCGTCTGTGACCGCGGATCTCCGCCTCATCACGCACACCGCCCAGACTGATCCGGACATATTTTTTATCAAGTGCCCGTGCAATCGAGCGCGCGATCGAGGTCTTACCTGTTCCCGGAGGGCCTGCCAGGCAGAGGATCGGGCTGTCACCGCCATTTGTAAGCGTACGCACCGCCAGAAATTCCAGCACACGCTCCTTCACCTTTTCCAGTCCGTAGTGGTCTTCATCCAGCACACGTGCCGCATTTTTCAGATCCTGATTGTCCTTTGAGACCTTATCCCACGGCAGCTCCAGAAGCGTCTCAATGTAGCCGCGCAACACCGAACTTTCCGCCGAACTTCCCCCGAGACTCTTCAGATGCTCCGCCTCTTTGATGATTTTCTTCTTCACTTCATCAGAAGCAGTGAGTGCTTCCGCCTGTTTTTTGTAATTTTCCACATCGGTAAGCAGCGTATCCTCCCCAAGCTCCTGCTGAATCACTTTCAGCTGTTCCCGCAGAATGTATTCCTTCTGATTCTTGTCGACCCGCTCTTTTACTTTTTGCTGCAGCTCATTGCGGATCTGAATGATCTCTGCCTCATTCGCAATCACGGTGCACAATGCGTCATAGCGGTCAGAAAAAGTTTCCGCGTCGAGAATCCGCTGCCGCTCCTCATAAAAGAGCGGAAGATGCGCACCCGCTTCTGCAACCAGCGTTTCCACATCCGAAATCGTCATCAGCTGCTGCATCATATCTTTACCGAATTTCTGGTTGATCTGTCCGTAGCGTCCCAGCAGGTCCTGCAGTGCCCGCACCATGGCAGTCTTTGTCAGCTCGTCAAACTGTGTTTTTTCTTCCTCTGAAATCTCAGCCTGTCCGAGTAAATACCCTGCGCCTTCCTGCATGGCAAGTAAATGACCCCTTCCAACACCTTCTACCATTACACGCACAATATTTTTCGGAAGCTTTGCAATATTTTTGATCTTTGCCACAGTTCCGGTATGGTAAAGTCCATCAATTCCCGGCTGATGCTCCTCCGGATCTCTCTGTGTCACAAGAAAAATCGTCTGATCCTGCTCCATTGCAGCTTCCACCGCACGGATCGATTTTTCCCGGCTGATATCAAAATTGACTATCATGAGCGGCAGCACAGTCAGTCCGCGCAGCGGAATCATCGGCAGTGTCCTTATCATTTCGTCCATTTTCTGTTTCCTCGTTTTTCTTACCTACACAAACTTCGTATCAAAGAAAACTTTGCAATTTCCTCTTACAACCATGACATGCTTTTTCCCTGAGTCAGAAAAGAGTTCTTGCAAGTCCTGGCATAGTGAATTGCAACTATTTTCTTTAATTCTTCTGCTATACAGTTACCTTTTTATAATAATACAGGCTACCCCCTTCTGTCCGCACCTGCTTACTGCCATTTACAGAAAAATTTTCCAGTCAGAAATTCTTCAAAATGGCAGCTGCTTTCAGGATCGGGGCAGCCGGATGCAGCCTGCTCACACATATTTATTTATGTTTCAGAGTCTGCCTCTGAATTTTATGCCGTTTCTTCGATTTTGCTGATTCTGTGCTTCCTTCTTCCACGCACTTCTTCACGATAAGTCAGTTCCGGCTCCCCGGTTCCTTCCACCGTGTCTTTCGTGATCGTACACGTTGCGATCGTCTCATCGGACGGGATTTTGAACATCAGATCCATCATTACGTTCTCCATGATCGCACGCAGACCTCTTGCTCCGGTCTTACGTTTGATGGTCTTGTCTGCAATCGCTTCCACCGCTTCCGGTGTAAAAGTCAGCTCTACATCATCCAGTCCAAAAAGTCCCTGATACTGCTTGATAATCGCATTTTTCGGTTCGGTCAGGATCCGTACCAGCGCATCCTTATCCAGCTCGTCAAGCGATACCACTACCGGCACACGTCCCATAAACTCTGGAATCATACCGAACTTGATGAAATCCTGCGGCAACGCTTTTTTCAGCACTTCGCCTACGTTGTGCTGCTCCTTCTCGCCGAGCTCGGAATTGAAACCAATGCCCTTGCGGTCCAGACGTGACTCAATGATCTTCTCCAGCCCCTCAAAGGCGCCTCCGCAGATGAACAGGATATTCGTCGTATCGATCTGCAGAAGTTCCTGATGCGGATGCTTCCGGCCGCCCTGCGGCGGAACGGATGCAACCGTGCCTTCCAGGATCTTTAAAAGTGCCTGCTGTACGCCTTCTCCGGAAACATCACGTGTGATCGATGCATTTTCCGATTTTCTCGTGATCTTATCTATCTCATCGATATAAATGATACCGTATTCCGCTTTTTTAATGTCATACTCTGCTGCCTGAATAATTTTCAGAAGAATATTCTCTACGTCTTCTCCTACGTATCCTGCCTCGGTCAGTGAAGTCGCGTCTGCGATCGCAAACGGTACATTCAGAAGGCGGGCCAGCGTCTGTGCCAGCATCGTCTTTCCTGATCCGGTCGGTCCAAGCATCAGAATATTACTCTTCTGCAGCTCCACGTCGAGATATTTTCCGCTGGTAATTCTCTTGTAGTGATTATACACAGCAACAGCAAGCGCCTTCTTTGCCTCATCCTGACCAATGACATACTCATCCAGAAATTCCTTGATCTGTGCAGGCTTCAGCAGATTGATCTCCTGATCATTCTCTGCCGTGTATTCATCTTCCAGTTCCTCTTCTATAATCTCCGAACAGATTTCCACACACTCATCACAGATATAGACCCCGCTTGGGCCTGCGATCAGCTTGCGCACCTGGTCCTCTGTCTTGTTACAGAAGGAACATCTGATTTTTTCCCCGTTTTTTCCCGGCATGTTCACACCTCTTTATTATTTATAACCAACTTTGGGACTGTCACAATACTCCTTGCAACAGCCCCATTTTATACCTATCTTGATCTGACGAGTTCGTCGATCAGACCGTATGCTTTTGCTTCCTCTGCCGTCATCCAGTTGTCTCTTTCTGTATCGGCAGCGATCGTCTCCAGTGACTGTCCGGTATTTGCTGCCAGGATCTCATTCAGTTTCTTCTTAGTGCGAAGAATCTGCTCCGCAACGATCTGAATATCCGTTGCCTGTCCCTGCGCTCCGCCGGAAGGCTGATGGATCATGATTTCCGCATTCGGCAGAGCGAAACGCTTGCCCTTTGCGCCGCCTGCAAGCAGGAACGCACCCATGCTTGCCGCCATACCCATACAAATGGTGGAAACATCACATTTTACATAATTCATCGTATCATAGATTGCCATGCCGGCTGTCACCGAACCGCCCGGGCTGTTGATGTACAGCTGGATATCCTTGTTCGGGTCTTCTGATTCAAGGAACAGAAGCTGTGCAACCACAAGGTTTGCACTGACATCCGTCACTTCCTCGCCCAGAAAAATAATACGGTCATTCAGCAATCTGGAAAAGATGTCATAAGAACGCTCTCCTCTTCCGGTCTGTTCAATGACGTACGGTATAAAGCTCATGAAATCCCCTCCTGTATCAGACGGTTACTTCCGCCCACTGCACAGTTTCCCGCCGGATTGCTGCGCTGCAGCGCTCCGGCTTTGAAACGTATTTCTTACTCCTCAGTCTTCGGCTCCTCTTTTGCCTCAACCTCTACTGCCGCATCTGCGATCAGCTCTACTGCTGCCTGGATTGCAAGATCAGCCTTCATCTGCTCTCTCTCAGCCTCTCCGATCAGCTCGTTTACTTTGTCAAACTCCATCTTGTATGCAGTTGCCATCTTCTCGATCTCTTCTTTTACCTTGTCATCACCGATCTCGATGTTTTCAGCCTTTGCAACTGCCTCAAGTACCAGGCTGTTCTGGATGCGCTTCAGTGCTTCCGGACGCATCTGCTCCAGCAACTTGTCAGCGGTCATTCCGGTGAACTGCATGTACTGCTCAACGGTAAGTCCCTGGCTCTGCAGTCTTTTTGCGAAGTCGTCAGCCATACGTCTTACCTGCTCGGTAACCATTGCATCCGGGATCTCCATCTGTGCGTTTGCAACAGCCTTGTCAACTGCCTTATTCTGCTTCTCGCGCTTTGCCTGAGCCTCTTTCTTTTCTACCAGCTTGCTGCGGATATCATCCTTGTACTCAGCCAGTGTGTCGAACTCGGAAACATCCTTGGCGAACTCGTCGTCTGCTGCCGGAAGCTCTTTTACCTTGATCTCTTTTACGGTACACTTGAATACAGCCGGTTTGCCCTTCAGGCTTGCCTCATGATACTCCTCCGGGAAAGTAACGTTTACTTCCTTCTCCTCACCGATCTTTGCGCCGATCAGCTGATCCTCAAATCCCGGGATGAAGCTGCCGGAACCGATCGTCAGGGAGTAATCCTCTGCCTTGCCGCCCTGGAATGCCTCGCCGTCTACAAAGCCTTCGAAGTCAAGCTTGATGATATCACCCTTCTCTACTGCTCTGTCATCCACGTCGATCATTCTGGAGTTGTTCTCGCGTTCTTTATCTACTTCTTTCTCTACTTCCTCTTCGGAAACTTCGATTACAGATTTCTCCACTTCAACGCCCTTGTAATCGCCAAGTGTTACAGCCGGCTTCAGAGCTACTTCTGCTGTGAAGATGAACGGCTTGCCTTCCTCGATCTGTGTCACACTGATCTGCGGCTGGGAAACGATCTCCTCAGCGCACTCTTTTGCAGCCGCTGCATATGCTTCCGGAATTACGATATTTGCAGCATCCTCATAAAAGATGCCTGCGCCGTACATTTTCTCGATCATCTTTCTCGGTGCTTTTCCTTTACGGAAGCCCGGAACGTTGATTTTCTTCTTATCTTTCTGATAAGCTTTCTCCAGTGCAGCTCCAAACTCTTCTGCTGAAACCTCAATCGTCAGCTTAGCCATGTTTTTTTCCTGTTTTTCGACCTGTACACTCATTGTGTCCTATTCCTCCTTAAATCTAAACCGGCCACTGACGACCAGTCTTCTATTTTCGTCAGTCAAAAACTGCACACTTCACCCATATGCAGTCATTTTGATAGTATAGCACAACAGCCCTGAAAACGCCAGCTTTTTTTACTTATAAATGATACCTTTTGCAAGTTCTTCCGCTTTTTCTGTACCTGTCAGCTGTGCCGCAAGGGAAAGTGCAAACGGGATTGCTGTCCCCATACCGCGGCTTGTCGTGATATTGCCGTCAGTCACAACCGGGGTAAATTCCACCTGTGCGCCCTTTAAACGATCCTCGAATCCCGGATAGCAGACCGCATGTTTTCCTTCCAGCAGGCCAAGATCGCCAAGTACACTCGGCGCCGCGCAGATTGCTGCCACTCTTTTTCCCTCTGCCGCTGCTTTTTTCAAAAGAGAGGTGAGTCCCTCATGTGCTCCGAGATGCTTTGTTCCCGGCATACCGCCAGGAAGCACGAACAGGGTGCCATCCTCAAAAGAAGTTTCCTCAAATACAAGATCTGCCTGCAGCGTGATCCGGTGGCTGCCGGTGATCTCCTTTCGTCCCATGACAGACACGGTCTGTGTATCTGCACCTGCTCTGCGCAGGATATCAACTACGGTCAGGCCTTCAATCTCCTCAAATCCGTCTGCAAGAAATACGTATGCTTTTTCCATGGTTTTTCCCTCCGATTCTGTTATGTCCCGTGCCCTGATTCAGGCGGAAAATTGTATCTGTTTCCAAAATTGATCCACCATGCACAGTCTAGCAGACTGCCTCGCTAAAGTCAAACAAATAGGGGATGATTTTTCCTTTAAAACGGGATATACTGTATAAAAAACGAAACTGAAACAGACAGCAGAACATTAAGAAAGGACGTATCTCATCATGGAAATCGAACGCAAATTTCTTGTTCCGGCTCTGCCGGAAAATCTCTCTTCCTATCCGTGCCATCTCATCGAACAGGCTTACCTGTGTACCTCCCCGGTCGTACGCATCCGCAGGCAGGACGACGATTTTATCCTTACTTATAAAGGAAGCGGCATGATGGCACGTGAGGAATACAACCTTCCGCTCACCAGAGAAAGCTACGGGCACCTGCTCCCGAAAGCAGATGGCATCGTCATCACAAAAAAACGCTACGTGATTCCGCTTGACACGGAAAACCTCAAGGCAGAACTCGATATTTTTGAGGGACGTCATGAGGGTCTTCGCATCGTCGAGGTCGAATTTGAAAGTGAGGAACAGGCAAACCGCTTCGCGCCGCCTGCCTGGTTCGGCGAGGACGTCACATTCGACGGACGGTATCACAATTCGCATTTAAGTCAGGCGTAAAAAAAAACGAGATTTCCCCTTCCGCTCACCGCCAAGAGAAATCTCGTTTTTTATCCTCTTTTACTTTTGGTATTATTCTTTTATTCCTTTATTACCTCACACCCTTCCGCTTTTCCTGCTTGCGCCGGGTCTTTTCCTTCCGGCACTTTCTATTTTTCCTTCACCTTCTCAAGGATCCGCGAAAGCATCTCCTGATCATCTCCAAACTCCGGCGAAAGTGGAATCTTCTGCTCCAGATATTTCTCGTAGAGATCCGCCTGAAGCTGCAATGCCGCAAGCACTCCTTTCGCCATGGTGCGTGTCACTCTGTTCCTGCTGTTTTCGTATTTCATTCCATATTCCAGTAAATCCATCTGCATCTCCTTTTCGTCACGTTTTGTTGCATTCCTTCGTTGTATGTATTCGTATTGTTGCATCCGAAGATATTTAAAAAAATTATTGGTATAATGAAACAGCGATTGGAGGGTGATCAATGGGAACAACTGTTTTTTCCACAAAAATACGAAAACTACGCAAAGAGGCCGGTTACACACAGGATAAAGTAAGCCGTATGCTGAATATTCAACGCCAGACCTACTCTAACTATGAAAATGCACTGCGCGTGCCACCGCTTGAGACCATTGTTGCGCTCTCCGGTATTTATCACGTCACTCTGGATTCTCTGCTTCTGGATCAGATGCCGCCCATATCCTCTGACGGAAGTGCGCTTCCTTCTCCGGAACGGGATCAGCTGCTCAGTGGTTATACGGATCTGTCCGAACCAAAGCGAAAAGAGGTTCTTGAATTTATTGAGTTCAAAAAGCAGCTTCCCGACTGAGTTTTCTTCCGTCTGCACACTTTTCGTTTACATTATACCAATACTATTTTTCTAAAGCAATATTTCCCTTTGCATTTGCAATGTCACGTTTTGTTTCGTTTTTCTCCAGGTAATACTAAACTATAGTAAGACAAAGGAGGAGACGAAATGACCGCAAAGCGTGAAAATCAATACCGTCAGCTCGGCCTTACAATAGCCTATTACCGTAAGCTGCACGGCATCACCCAGATGCAGCTTGCCGAGGATGTCAACTTAAGCCGCACCCATATCAGCAACATCGAAGCCCCGAATGTGCGCACTTCCATCTCACTCGATAAGCTCTTCGACATTGCGGATGCACTGCAGGTTCCCGTAAAACTTCTTTTCGAATTCCGGGAGGAAGCATAGCTTTTTTTGACTGCACCAAACCGATCATACAACTTGTTTTGAAGCCTGGTTTTAAACGGTTACGTTTATTAAAACGAAAAAGAAGGATAAATGTCATGAATCTGTGTCATTTATCCTTCTTTTTTAACCAAGTCAGGCAGCAAAGCGGATTGCGAATATCCGCTTTGACTCAAATCGCCGCTTTGCTTCTTCCCTTACCGGATTTTCGTCAAAATAAAGCTTCTCAGCTTCCGATACGTCGCCTGCGTATAATGTACACCATCCACCGTAGAAAAACCGGTACTGCGCAAATACGCATAGCTGTTAATATATCTGGTATGGAATGCCAGATAAAGTCTGCGGTTAAAGCTCTCGATCACCGTATTTTTCATCTGATAGCCGTACTTTGCCTCTTTCGCCTCATCCACCGGATTGACCGAGAGGAAATAAAACTTTGTGTCCGGAAAATCCTTCATCAGCTGTCTGTAATACGTAACATACTTTTCAATGTAGTCAGGATCATTGACGCCAAAACCAAAGACCACCTTCAGTTCCGGACGCGCTTTCAGCTGCTGGCGCAGTGTCTCATCCGCAGTCTCTGTCATCCAGTCATATCCCATACCAACCTTCGCTATGTAGAGCGTATCTGTAGACGGCACATAATTTTCCATTCCTACCATGCGGGAATCGCCGACAAAAACGTACCTGCCGGTGAATACCTGATAAGATTTTCTGCCAGTCTCATCCAGATACCAGCCATCTTTCACACAATTGGTCAGTCTCGCTCCGTTCGAACCTACATAGTAGCTGCCGATCCAGCAGTTCGTCAGGACTGTGCCGTCCACACCGAGATAATAATACTTTCCCTGTGATTTCATCCAGCTTTTTCGCAGAAACTTACCGCTTCCGGTAATGTAGTAACGTTTGCCTCCCTTGACCAGCCACGTATTCGCAAGCCGCGCACCGGTCCGGTTCACGTAATAATACTCACCTTTGTACGTAATGATCTGGTTCATCGCCAGTTTTCCGTTCTTCTGGAAATAATACGTACCCGCTCCGATCTTCACCCACTCATCCGTTGCTTTGACGGCATCTGTTTTATAATAATACCTCGTCTGCGCATTTGCTGTCAGCCACCGGCCTACGTAAAGCTTTCCATTTGATCTGTTTGCATAGTAGGACTTTCCATTCCATTTAAAAGAGCCGGTCCTCCGACAGCCATCCGACCCGAACCGATAAATGCTCCCGCCGATGTTCAGCCAGGTATTTTTCGCATACGCTCCGCTTTTGTAACGGTATTTGTACCCTGCCGAATCCTTTACCCATTTTCCGGTCGATACTTTCCGTGCTGATATGACCACATTGATTCCCGCCGCCTGCGTATCACTCGTCGGTACCGCAAACAGGAAGCAGAAAAACAGCAGTACAAATAACAGCTTTCTGTGTTTCGCGTTAATACCAGATCCCTCCCTTTCACTGCCATTTAACTGTCGACATCATATGACAGTCATTTTTGCCACATAATGTTCATAACTATGCTCACTATACCTTAATTTGTATCATCTGTCAACTTGTTTTAATTATTTTGAAATGTTTTGTTATTGTTTTGTAACTTTTTTGTAATTTTTTTGTTCTCTTTTTCTGAAACAGACCGATTCGTTATGTGATTCCACAAATTATTTTTTTCATTCCAGGAGGGTGTAAAATAAAGTGTGTAAGTTACCGTTTTTTTCCTGTCGGTTTTAAACTTCCAAGCGCATGAATTCCTTTCCTCACTCCATAAATTACCGATGCGCCGCCCACCGCGCCGAGAAATACAGCCGGTACCACGATCGGATAGTACTTAAACCGTGCATGCACGTCTGCAACGCGTGGCAGGAACCATGCATCATAGACAATCTTGTCAAACATCCACGACATAAGGTATACGCCGAGTGCGATGCCGGAAAGATACACGATTCCGTTTTTTACCGCCTGCGGCCACCGTTCCATGCGCACGTCCAGCAGCAGCGAAAACAAAAGTGCAGCTGTGATCAGATTCTCACCGCCCCAGGTATTATTGGAACCCCAGACGAATTTTGCGCCGTCACTTCGATAATAATTGTAGCAGCCAAACGCCACCACCACAAGCAGCAGCAAAAGCAGCTTCTTCCACGGCCGGTATTTCATTTCTTTTCCATATTCCCTCAGGTATGCCCCCAGAAAATAGTAGGTAATGGGATACATCCCGGTAAAAAATGACGGAACCAGTTTGTCATAATCGGTGGAAGAACCAGGCGATGCCCACCAGGACAGATCCGTCAGGTTAAAATTATTGACCATTTTCGGCATCATCGTCAAAAACAGCATCGTAGCAAGGAGCACCTGCTTCTGCTTCCGGTCTTTCAGCCCATGGTACGCCAGATTCAAAAACGGGATCATCAGAAACAGGCCGATATACATCTCAATATACCAGGAGTAATTTGCCGCCTCAAATGCGAGGATCCCGCGGATTGCTGACCAGAGCGTCACCTCCTCGCCAAGCACGGCCGCCTTGAAAATGAGATCTGCGATGCTGACCAGCACGTAAATTTCCAATGTTTTCAAAATGCCCTTGTAATACTGCCCGGAAAGCTGCTTTTTCCACATCAGAAAACCGGTCAGCATCATAAACATCGGTACGCATACCATGAAAAGGGAACGGTACATGCACATAAAAAGCATATCCCCTCCATCTACCGGCGTACTGTAAAACCCGTTATTTTTCAGGAAATGTACTGACACCACACTGAAAACAGCCACACAGCGGATCAAGTCCGCATTCAGATTTCGTTCTTTCATATCGTTTTCCTGCCTCTCATTTCTCCACAAACTTTGCCTTCGGATAAATCCGTGCCATACGCTCATCCGGGAAATGCGCATCCAGCACCTGCTCCAGCTTCGTATCCGCCGGTTCGCCAAGCTGACGCGCCGAATATCTTGAAAGCGCCAGTGACGAAATCAGCATATCCGCGCACATCAGAACAATCAGGATCCAGGTCAGCGCAGGACCGATCTTTTTTGGAATCTTCTCGATCCATTTTGCCAGGAACGGATAGATTCCCTTCAGCCAGACGACTGCTGCAATCCCCCAGAAAAAGCAATACAGAAGATTAATTCTTCCGCCAAGATTGAACGGCAGGCTGCTGTAATCCCAGAATGTCGTTCCAAACACCAGCTCTGTCACCACGCTGCAGAGATACTCATACGCACCTCCGACTACTGTTCCGTAAAAGAAAATGTAACGATCGCTTTTATCTTTATATTTATAAAGAAAAGCAGTCAAAAGTGCACAGCCCATGCCCCACACCACGCTGAACGGACCGTACACCACACTGCTGCGGCTCATCCACCAGCCGAGCGTAAAGCGACAGAACACCGTTTCCACAAGATCTCCGAGCAGTGCGCCGATCAGAAACAACCACACAAGCTTATAAAATCCGCAGCCCTCGGCAAACTTTGTCTTTTCTGCTTCTTTTTCATTTCTGCGTGCATCCAGGATCTTTTCTGTCTCGATATTCGGATATGATTTTTCCAGACGTTTCCGGACCGTCCTTGTAATCACATCTTCGAAGGAATCCGAAAGCATCTGCATATTTTCCGTCAGGTTTGCCACGCGGTTGATATGGCGTCTCCACTTCCATACAACCGCAAGTGCTCCTGATAAATCAATCAGAAACAACACGCCAATGATCAAAAGCACTATTTTTCCAAGGCCATGCGGAATAAAATGTACAAGCTTTAAGAGCAGCGGATTTCCGAAATACAGTTCTCCCAAGGCTGCTGCACCGTACAGCAGCAGAAGCGAAACCGTAATGTAACCGAAGCCCAGCTTCTTTTCACTGTAATCCCACCATTTTCGGTGAAAAATATGTTCCAGCACTACGCCGGTTACTACCACCAGAAAAGAGCTGAGCACCGCACCGCCGATCGCAAGAAAAACCGGAGCTGATTTCAGATCCGTCAGAAAAATCGCATTGAGCACCGCGCCGAATCCATATACCGGACACATCGGCAGGCTTAAAACTCCAGTATTCACAAATTTTTTTCGTTTTACTGCGGCAATTACTACTCCGACTGCCCATCCAAGCACCGAATAAATAAAAAATAACCACAGCAGTTCATAAGAGGTATACTGCATGTTTCTTCCTTCATCCTTTCTGCCGCAAAGCAGCTATTCGTACCCCAATTTCACACAGAGATTTTATCAGAGAGCCTGTGCCGCTCCTGATGCGGTCAGGCACTTCGACCTGATCAATACTTTGCTTCCATCTCCTTCACACACTCATAGAGGAACTCGTTGGCCGGTACATACAGCCCATGCTTTTTCGCCAGACGGAGCACTGTTCCTGCAAACATTTCGACTTCGCTCTTTCGGTGTGCCACACCATCCTGCCGCATTGACGGCATTCCCTCCGGCAGAAGTGTCTTCAAAATTCCGATATATTCATTCAGATCCGCCTCTCCAAGCGCGATCCCCTCCGCCTGTGCCAGCGCGATCACTTCGCGCATTGCCGCGATCATCGTCCGGTTCGACTCTCCTTTTACCAGGCAGCCGCCATAATTCGTCTCATAAACCATACAGGTCTGGTTGACGCCGACATTCAGCATAAATTTACTCCACAGCCGGTGCATGATATCCTCATCCACATGGTACGGCATATGAATGCGGTCAAAATATGCTTCCACTGCCTTTACGTTTTTCTCCTGGCACGCTTCCCGCGCTCCGATCCGCAGCTCGCCCATCTTCGTATACGTCAGCTTTTCGCCAAACTTCATCGCATCCATACCGTGCGCCACTGTGTAGATCATATGCTCTTCCCCATAACGCTCCCCAATGATCTCTTCACTTGTGATCCCATTCATCACCGATAAGATCACCGTATGCTCACCGACACACTTGCGCATTGTCTCCAGCGCCGACGGAAGTGCATTGTACTTTACTGCCACGATCACCAGATCTGCCGGATCCATCTGCTCACAGTTTTTTATTGGAAGCTGATATGGCTTTTCATTTTTGTAAAAAGTCCTCGTCCCGTATTTCTGCATGCGCGCCTCGTCCATCACAAACCAGACATTTTTCTCCCCTGCATCCAGCATATGGGTGCCATACATCATTCCGAGCGCCCCCATGCCGATAATTGCTGTACTTTTAATCTCCATCTCGTAAACCTCATTTCCTGATATAATCAAAGCGGATATTTCAGGTACGCTTTGCTGCTTGCGCATGATAATCGTTAAGTAACATCTGTACTCTATCATCTCAGGGTAGATTCGTCAATAAAAGAACTTAGCCGGACGCTGTGATGAAGCGTAAATGTAAATAAAGAATGGCAGGACGCCGTGACGAAACGGAGGGACGCAGTCCACCTAGTCTTTCTGGCATCTGTGCGCTCATGGCGGACTTCATCCGCCCTGACTCGCACATCTGCCGCAGACATGTGGACAGCTGCCCCTCCGTTTCGCCACGGCTGTATTCTTACACTATATAGGTTTTCATGAATTTCTCTTCTATTTTTACTGCTTCAGGTCAAAGCGGATATTCCAGGTCCGCTTCGCTACTTGCTTGACTCGGTTAAATCATCGTTTTTCTGAGTGCTTCCCAGTTTCTACCGCGTTTCCCCCGCACTTACTATCCTGTAATAAGCCCTCGATGTGATTCCATACACCACAACATAAAACACTGCAAATACCAGATAGCATACTCCCGTCACTTCAAGGAGAAAGGTTTTTTCATACAACCCAAACATCATCAGTAATCTGTATACAAACGGAAAGGCAAAGATCAGATGCAGCCCTGCCATCAGAAGCGGTGCAAAAAATACAGTCAGCATCTGTGAGTTAATGCTCTTTTTAATTTCTTTTTTTGTCATTCCAATCTTCTGCATCACCTCAAACCGTCCGCTGTCCTCATATCCTTCTGTAATCTGTTTATAATACATGATCAGTACCGCCGCAACAATAAATACACTGCCAAGGATAATGCCCAGTACAAACAGGCCGCCGTACATTCCATAAAAATAAGCCCGTTCATTGGCTATACAGGAAGCAGAGTATTTTCCCTCCCCCTGAATTTGTGCTGCCTCTTCACTCACCCTTTTCCAAATGGCCTCCATCGCTGCCAGCTGCTTTTTTTCTCCTCCTTCTATATTAAATCCATAGTATTCATACGGCTTTGAAGCATTATTTCCATATATCTGTTTCTGCACTGCGTCCGCTTTTTCAAGTGTCTCAAGATCCGGTACAACCAGATATATTGCCGACATGATCACCTGAGTGACATCCCCGTTCACAACAAATTCCGGCACCTGCGCCTTTATTTTCATAGTATCAAGACCTTCAACCGAAATTGTATCATAGTCATACGTTCCTTCTCTTGTACAGCAAAGCAGCACTTCGTCCTGATTCAGCGTCTCCTCATTTCCGGTCAGCCGGTTATAATCTTCGAGCGGTACGTATACGATCTCCGTAATTTTGCTGTAATCCACTGCATCAGATGCCGAAAGCAGATCACCGACACTCATGATGACGCGATCCTCTTCCAGGCTTCCACCCACAATCAGGCAGTGATACCGGAGCAGATCCTTCTCTTCTATACCGCTTTCCTTTTCTCCCATAAGAATTGCTTCATGAATTCCCTTCAAACAATCCTCATCCAAAGTGTAGGTTTTCACCTGAATATCACGTGGATACTGTTGTTTAAGCGCCTTCTCCTTGCCGCTGTAAAGACAGATCGTAGACGATACCATCACAAGCACCATCGTTGAAAGTATGCAGATCGACGCAAGCCCTGCACCATTGCGCTTCATTCGATACATCATCGAAGAAACAGACACAAAATGCTTCGCCTGATAATAATAATTCCTGTTTCTTTTCAGTATCCGACACAATACGACCGAGCCTGCGACAAACAGCAGATACGTCGCAACAATTACCAGCAGAACCGCAAGAAAAAAGGTTTTCAGTGCCGTGATCGGATTCTCTGCCGTAACTGCCAGATCATAGGCAATTCCCAGCATAATAAGGCCTGCCGCCGCAAGAAACCAGTTTCCCTTTGGCTGCTTCTCCCCCTTCGCCCCGCCATGCAGCAGCTCGATCGGATCCGACATCCGGATCTGCCGCAACGAATTCAGCAGGATCAGTCCAAAAATAACGGCAAAAAGTATGACTGTTTCCAATACGGTACTGATTTCTACAGAAAATGCATAGCTGATTTCTCCGCCGAGCACCTTTATCATGCACAATTCCCCAAGCTTCGAAAACAAAATGCCAAGGCCAAGGCCTCCCACAAGCGAAATTCCAAGCATCAAAACACTTTCACAGACCAGGATTCCGGCAATATTCCGCTTCCCCATGCCAAGGATATTGTAAAGTCCAAATTCCCGTTTTCTGCGTTTTATCAAAAATGAATTCGTATAAAACAGAAAAATCAGCGCAAAGATGCAGAAGATGCCGCTTCCTAAAGAGAGCATTGCCTGCAGGGTACTCCCTCCGCGTATCTCGGAAATCCTCTTATTCTCCCGCAGAAAATTCAGCAGATAGCTGACAAAGATCATGCAGATGCAGGTCATAAGATACGGCACATACGTCCTTTTATTTTTCACCATACCGGTAACCGCAAGCTTTGGATAAATATTCTTTTTTATATTCATGCCCGGTCACCGCCTGTCGCAAGCATCGTCAGGGTATCTGCCACCTTCTGATACAACTGCTCATTTGTGCTGGTGCCACGGTAAATCTGGTGGAACACCTCTCCATCACGGATAAAAAGCACCCTGTTTGCATGACTTGCCGCTTTCACAGAATGCGTCACCATCAAAATGGTCTGTCCGCCATCATTGACTGCCGAAAACAGCCGCAGCAGCTCATCCGTTGCCCTGGAATCCAGTGCCCCCGTTGGTTCATCCGCAAGAATCAGCTTTGGCTGCGTAATCAATGCTCTGGCTACTGCCGCACGCTGCTTCTGTCCACCTGATACCTCATACGGAAATTTCTGTAGCAGCTGCGTGATTTCAAGCTTTTCCGCAATCGGCTGCAGCCGGCTGTTCATGGTCTTATAATCCATCCCGGCCAGCACAAGCGGCAGAAAAATGTTATCCTGCAGGGAAAACGTATCCAGCAAATTAAACTCCTGAAACACAAATCCAAGATTGTCACGCCTGAATATTGCACGCTCTGATTCCTTGATTCTGGAAAAATCACGATTTTCCAGAAGTACGGTCCCTGAGGTCGGTTTATCAAGTGCTGCTAAAATATTGAGCAGTGTCGTCTTTCCGGATCCTGATTCCCCCATGATCGCCACATATTCTCCCTGTTCCACATCAAACGTCACATTTTTCAGCGCCTGCACCTGATTACCGCCAAAACGCGTTGTGTACGTCTTTTTTATATTTTTGACTGATAAGATCGCCATGTTGTCTCCTCCTGTTCTTCATCTCGACCTCTGTGCTCCGGGAGTTATTATAAGCGGGATGGAGGCTGGCGTGCCATTGGATCAGCTTACGGGTGGCTTACAAATTTGTAAGGTTACGCAGATTCCTTACTCTATTTCCAAATCCACACGTTCCAGGCAAATGCATACCTCTGTTCCCTCGCCAGGCACGGAGTGAACCGTGATCTTATGGCCCAGGTTTGTGCAGATCCGTTTGCTAAGGTAGAGACCGATTCCACTGGCCTTTTTATCAGCACGGCCGTTGCTTCCTGTATAGCCTTTTTCAAAGATGCGAGGCAGATCCTCCGGCGCGATCCCGATGCCGGTGTCTTTGATACACAGCGTCTGCGGCTCTTTTTTATAAATAGTAACAGTCCCGGTCGGCGTATATTTCAGTGCATTGGATAATACCTGACTGATGACAAACAGCAGCCATTTTTCATCCGTAAGAATCTTCAGCTCAAGCGGCTCATAGATCAGGCGCAGCTTTTTTCGAATGAACACAGACGCATACATCCGTACTGCCTGACGCACGATTCCGTCAAGCTCATATTCCCTGATCACATAATCCGTTGTTCCGGTATCCAGCCGCAGATAGCACATCACCATATCCGCATACTGGTCGATGCGGGAGATTTCTTCTTTTAATTCCAAAAATACCTCCTGCCTGTTTTCATCGCAGCACTCTTCCTGCGCACTTTGTAAAATCAGCCTCGATGCCGCAATCGGTGTCTTGATCTGATGAGCCCACATCGTATAGTATTCCATCATTTCCTGAAATTGCTGCTCCTTCTCCTGCTCGATCCGCTTTTTCTCTTCCTGAAGCAGACCGAGCATTTCCTGATACTGTTTCTCAGCCAGGCTGTCAGGATGCGGCAGATGCTCCTCTGTAATCAGAATTTCCTTTTTTGCCGCTTCCAGCTGGTGTATTTTTCTTACAAAGCTGAAAAAATCCCACACTCCGGCTCCCAAAAACAACACTGCGCAAAGAATGCCCGCATAGCCGACTGCAACTGCAGAAAGACCGTACAATGCGGCAACCACACCTGCTGTAAGATACAAAAGCAGGAACACCACGATTGTCCCTGCTCTGCTTTTAACATAATTCCAGATCATAATTCCTCCGAGATCAGATATCCCATACCTTTTCGTGTCACAATAAAATCATGCAGCCCGACGGATTCCAGCTTTTTACGCAACCGTGTCACATTGACTGTCAGTGTGTTTTCATCTACAAAGCAGTCGGTCTCCCAGAGCCGCTGCATCAGCAGATCACGGCTGACCACCTTTCCCTTTCGCTCCAGAAGCGTCTGCAGAATCCGGTAATCATTCTTTGTCAGCTCCAGGCGCTGTCCCTGGTACGTAAGGCTCGCATCTGCAGTATTGAGCACCGCTCCCCTGCATCCCAGCGCTTCCTCCGCTTTAGCAAAATCATACGTCCGCCGCAGAATCGCCTGAATCTTTGCGGTCAGTACATTTAAATCAAACGGCTTCGCAATGAAGTCGTCCCCGCCCATGTTCATCGCCATCACAATGTTCATATTGTCGGAGGCAGAAGACAGAAAGAGGATCGGCACACGTGAAATTTTCCGTATCTCACTGCACCAGTGATAGCCATTGTAAAACGGCAGCATCAGATCAAGCAGTACCAGCTGCGGATCAAATGACTGAAACTCGCTCAGAATATCCTGAAAATGCTCTGCACACCGCACCTCATAGCCCCACATCTGGATCTGACGGGCGAGAGTGGACGCGATTGCGGCATCGTCTTCTACAATAAAAATGCGGTACATGGCTCCTCCTGTTTCTTTCTCTGCTGTCTTACGTCAACAATTGCCCGTTGTTCCATATTTTTATTCACACACACAGGGCAAAATTTATTTTCTGTTTGTAACTGTTCAGAGCCAGGCAAAATTTCATAAAACAGGCGGAAAATGCTTGCATTTTTAAGCCTGTTTTTGAAATTTTATTTGGCGGATACGCCACACCGACGAAATGCGTAGCATTTTGGAGGTTGGCTCTGAACAGTTACTTCTATTTTTCATCTATGTTACATATCATCATACGAACAGCTGCAGATTTACAACATCAAGGCGCCGCCCGAACTTCACCCCGACTTTTCTGAGCCTTCCGCAGTCCTCGAATCCGTATTTTTTATGCATGCGGATGCTCTTTTCGTTGTCACCGGTGATAACCGAAACAACTGTATAAATATCTTCTCGCTGCCGCGCATAATCAAGGATTGCCTGCATCAGCTGATCGCCGATTCCTTTTCCTCTATGGGCAGCATCCACATAAATGGAAAGCTCCACGGTCTGCGCATATGCCTCCCATTCGCGATAAGGCGAAAGAGAAGCGTATCCCACCGCCTCGCCGTCCTCCTCTGCCACAAGCAGCAGATATTTTTCTCCGCTGTGCAGATCAAACCATTTCTGGCGTTCTTCCAAAGTCTTCGGATTCAGGTCGAACGTCGCCGTTCCATGTTCAATTTCGTAATTATAAATCGCCAGAAGGGACGATAAGTCCTCCTGGCGTGCTTTTCTGATTGTGAGCATGCTCAGTGTCCTCCTGCCGGATTGAATCTTATAAAGCGGATATCTGCAGACCGCTTTGCTGCTGCTCATAAATAAACAGCACTCTCCGTTTTGTATATGACATCTGTACTCTATCATTTTGGTATGTTTTCGTCAACACTTGACATATCTTTGATTTCTGCTGTTTGGTTTATCCGGGATTGTCATTCTGATAAGCTTCCGTTCCATTGCCGGCAGCAGATAATTTCTACGGAACCCATCTCTTGATTTTAGTTCCAGCTTTTCCATAAGGCTTTTACTAGTATAAGGAACATCGTATTCCATGACCTCCAGCAGACGTTTTACTGCTTCTGAAAGATATTCGTTTTCCCCATCCATCTGAGCGCAGATTTCATCCAAAATTTTATCAATCTGTGCCAGGATAAACTCTATAAAAACGGTGGACTCTCCCGCAACATGACATCTGGCAATCGCTTCATAGTATTCATCCTGAAACTTCTCAATCTGACTTTCAATTGGAATATATTCAAATATCTGCTTCCATTTAGACAAAATAGCAGTATGCCATAATCGTGCCATTCTTCCGTTTCCATCCGAAAAAGGATGGATAAATACAAATTCATAATGGAATACACTGCTTAAAATCAACGGATGAATCTCTTTCTGCGCTGTTTTCATCCATTGAAACAGATCTTCCATGAGCCCAGGTACAAATCGTGCCGGAGGCGCCATAAAGATACACTGATCACCATTAAAAACCCCCTCTTCCCCAGACCGAAATTTACCGGACTCTTCCACAAGATACTTTGTCATAATCCCGTGAAATTGTTTCAGTTCCCGAATGCTATATGGATTGATTTCTGAAAGTCGTTCATAGGCTGCATAGGCATTTTTTACTTCCTGGATTTCCTTTTGCTCACCAAGTACAAATCTGCCATTAATTACATCCCTTACCTGCCCCAGTGTCAGAGAATTTGCCTCGATCTTCAAAGATGAATGAATTGACTTGATTCGGTTATTTTTTCTTAAATGCGGTTTTGTTGTAAGGCTGTCTGTCGCTGTGATGCGTCCTATTTTTTCGGAAATAGACGATACATACAGCAATATTTTATTTGTCACTGTAAAAGGCGGTCTGTAATCTCCCATAAAAGCACCTCCCCGATCTTGCATATTATCTTACGCATTATCTTGCACATTTTCTTACATATTTGTTTTCTCTATTATACACGTGTCGGCTTTGAATCACAATTAGGCTTTTTACGGAATGTAGTTTATTGACAAATGTTATACCGGACGCCGTGACAAACCGGAGGGACGCAGTCCACCTAGTCTTTCTGGCATCTGTATGCTCATGGCGGACTTCATCCGCCCTGATTCGCACAGATGCCGCAGACATGTGGACAGCTGCCCCTCCGGCTTGCCACGGCTGCGTTTCGCAGCGTGCAGGATATTTTAACACAGACATGAGACCTTATTTTTATTGTTTTAACCTGCCTCAACATTTCTCATATTTCTCAATCCGACATTCATGCTTTTTCGTTCTCTCATCATAATTAATTCCTACCAGCAAAAGCTCCCCCGCGTAACACGCAACGGACTCCGGATATTTTCTGTCCTTAATCTGATCTAATGCTGCTTTGACGCTTTTATCCCATTTCAGTTCTACAACAAGCGCCGGATAGTAATTCTGAAACTCTGGCTTAGGAATAAACACAAAATCTGCAAATCCACGACCTGCCGGAAATTCACGAATTGGTTTGAAATAATATTGCAGTGAACTTAAATAAGCGATAGCCAGAACACTGCCGAGTGAATTTTCGTTATTATACTGAATCACAGAAGCGTATTCCATGTGAATTTTCTCAATTTCTTTTGCCACTGCTTTTCCATTCATCTGAAGCGTATCCTTCAAAAGCTGCTCTGATTCTTTTTCAAACGTAATCAACTCATTCCATTTTTTTCTTTTTGTCGCCAGGAGCAGTTCCTGGCGGATTTCCTCATTTGGAATAAAAGCAGTTTTAAATGTCCTGTCATAGGCCAGGTATCCAAGGTGAATCAGATATGTCAGCACATCATCTTTATTTGCAAAGCTGATGGTATCATTCTGAAAAGAGGTAACATCAACCGGAACATGATCTCCTGAAAGCATTTCAATTACGGCGCTTCTAAGGCCGTCAAAATCCATATTAATCAACGGAACAATTGCTTCATAGGATGCGGTTCCTGACCAGTAGCTCTGGAATTCGCCTTCCAGCATCAGATTTACCACTGCATTTGGATTGTATACATGGTATTTTCCAATCTGGTAACCATCATACCACCGTTTAACCTCTTCAAACTCCTGTCCATACGTTTCACATAATTTTTGAACCTCTTTTTCCGTAAAGCCTACATACGATGCGATTGGACCGGCATGCAGCATAGAATAATCTTTGAAATTATTCAGCGCTGACTGTGTCTTTTCTTTTTTCACAGGCAGAATACCTGTCAGATATGCCAGTTGAATATATTTGGTCGGCTCTGTTCCTTTGAACATTGCCCGTAAAAAGTTGATATATTCTTCCTGCGTGCCGATATCAGCCGCCTCATCACGTATCAGAACATCCCACTCATCTATTATCACAATAAATTTTGTTCCGGATGCCACATTAATCCGCGACAACGCCTCCGGCAGTGATCGAAGTTCTTTTGGAAGTATATTGGGATAATATTCTTTTAACTCTGAAATCGTTTTTTCTGAAATATAAGAAACAATCCGCTCCGGACCGCCCGCCGGTTCCATACACCACTGAATATCCCAGTGAAGCACATCGTATCGATTCAGATGTTTTTTAAAATCCTCTGCCTTACTGATTTCCAATCCGGAAAACATTTCTCCGGAGCTGCAGCCCTTGCTGTAATATGCAGTGAGCATGTTTGCCGTGATTGATTTTCCGAACCGCCGCGGACGGCTGTTGCAGATATATCCCTGCAAAGTGTTCATAACTTTATTGGTATAGGTTAGAAGTCCCGTTTTATCAATATAAATCTCCGAATTCAGTGCAACCGCAAATGCCTCATTTCCCGGATTTACAAACATTCCCATCGTCTCACACCTTTCTTTTCTGCACGCATCTCTATCTGCCACTAATTACATCCCTTACCTGCCTCAGTGTAAGAGAGTTTGCTGTAAGGCTGCCTAGCGCTGTGATACGTCCTGCTTTTTCGGAAACCGATGATACATATAACAATATTCTATTGGTTACTGTAAAAGGCGGTCTGTAATCTCCCATAAAAGCACCTCCCCGATCTTGCATATTATCTTACACATTTTCTTGCGTATTCTCTGCCTCTATTATACACGTGTCGGCTTCGAATCACAATTGGGCTTTTTATGGAATGTAGTTTATTGACAAATGTCAGACCGGACGCCATGACAAGCCGGAGGGACGCAGTCCCCTGGTCTTTCTGGCATCTGTACGCTCATAATTGCAGTAAAGAGTTCTTTCTGTTCCTCATAGCATTTCCTCATTGATCCCCTCAAGCAGTGGATCCACGATACTCCGATACCCAAAAATTTGCCCCGTCAGGCGAATTCCTTCCAGGACTTCTTTTCTGGAAAAATTATGTGTTTCAAGAAACGCATTGTCCTTCTCATTTAAGTATGCATAGAACCAAAGCACCAGCTCATAATCTTTCATGCTGTTCGCATTGATCCCCTCCAGCAGCTCGTTCTCTGCTTCATTGATTTCTCCTTCGTCAATCATTGCCGTCAGCTGCCGAAGCCACTCCATCCGCTGCTCATCCTCGAATGCCGGTCCGTTCTGCCTGGCAATATCAATCTGAAACAGCACATGCAGCAGTGTGCGGATTATTTCATAAATCAGACGTAAAATGTAATCTTTTTCGATCTGCATCTTGTTCCTTTCTGTGATCTCATCGTTTCATGCAATAAAACATGGTTACTAATTAAATTCGTCATACGTCAAAGATGTAACAATCACGTCTGGACTGATTGTGTTGATTCTCGCCCTAGCATCGCCCCAAGAAGTAGCTGCGGCTGTACGTACTCTCAAGTGATTAGCACGCTTGGAAATAATATAGGCCACTCCGGATTTTACCAATGCATCCTTTTTCAGAAATTCCAGCTCTGCCAGTTTCCCTGCAGGCGTCACTGCCAACTGCTTTTCGATTTCAGGAGAAAGGTGCATCATATATCCAGTCTGATGATCTGTTCCGAGGAAGCCTGATTAGATGAGGCACCGGCAGTATCAATAAAATATTTAACTGGTCCCAGTGATGCAGCTTTTTGTGCAAACGTATCTACTGAAGATCTATAACCGATGTCAGAACTCTAAACTATCTGCATTTAAAAGGAAATACTTCATTCCCATGATGACAAATCCCTCATCATTTCTCCATGGTTTCTTGCTACCATTTACAATGACAATCTTTTTGAAAGAATCTGAGATATTACGCAAAGAGTTGAACTCCTGAATCTGCTTTTCTTCCGAAGTCATGTCATATGCAACCTGAATATAGTATCTCCCCGATCTTGCATATTATCTTGCACATTTTCTTGCGTATTTTCTTCCTCTATTATACACGTGTCGGCTTTGAAGCACAATTGGGCTTTTTATGGAATGCAGCTTATTGACAAATGTCAGACCGGACGCTGTGACAAAACGGAGGGACGCAGTCCACCTAGTCTTTCTGGCATCTGTACGCTCATGGCGGACTTCATCCGCCCTGATTCGTACATCTGCCGCAGACATGTGGACAGCTGTCCCTCCATTTCGCCACGGCTGCGTTTCGCAGCGTGTGGAATACTTAGTTTTTCAACAGGTATTTTTTATCACTTGCTATATACCGCGTTTACGTTCATTCCTTTTGCCCTTAAAAGGCTCTTATATGCAGCAAATTTCTTTGCCGGTACTTTTACCACTGCTTTTGCATACGTTCCGGTAAATGCCTGTGCTCCCACATTCTTACTTGTCAGTGAAAGTGTGTTGATTGTAATGGAACGAAGCTTTTTACAGTTATAGAACGCCTGCTTTCCAATACCTTTAACCGTAGATGGCAGGACGATTCCTGACAACACGGCGCAGTTGGAAAATGCACGGTCACAAATCGTCACAAGTGCTGCTCCTCCGCTCACCTTTGTCAGATTTTTACAACCGTAGAATGCATTTACTCCGATGGTCTTCACGTTCTTTCCGACAATAACTGTTTTGAGTACCGCATTATTCTTAAACGCATTTGCGGAAATTTCTGTTACCTTGCAGGTTACTCCACTTACCTTCACGGTCTCTGGAATCCTGACTGTTGCTCTCTTTGCTGCCGGTCTTACAAAGGTAACGGTAAGGCCATCCGCCAGAACCTTGTAAATGCCGTTTGTCGCGGTATCCTTTACCGTTTTTCCAGGTGTTGCTTTCTTCGGAACAATCTTCGGGATTGTCTCCTTCTTCGTTGCTCCACACTTTGTGCAGGTATAGGTGCGAATTCCCGTAGCGGTCGTCGTTGCCTTCTTTGTGATCTTTCCGGCATCCCACTGGTGCGGAAGCTTTGCAATCACGCTTCCCTCTTCCAACAGCTCGCCGCAGTCTTTGCAATAAAGATCCCCTGTGTAGCCTTCCATTTTACAGGTGGCTTCCTTCGCAAATTTTGTAACGGTCTCTCCGTGACCATTTGCCGGAAGTTCTTCGATCCTTGTAGATTCACAAACTGTACAGGTATAGGTTTTGATTCCTGCTTCCGTGCAGGTCGCTTCCTGCGTGATCACGCCCGCATCCCACTTGTGCGCAAGCTTTGCAATTGTCTTACCGGAAGAAAGCTTTTTGCCGCAATCCTTACAATAGGTATCCCCGGTGTAGCCACTCTGCATACAAGTCGCAGCTTTCTTATTTCTCACTTCTTTCTGTTTGTGTCCCGTCGAAGGCAGCTCGTTCGTTTTTGTTCCGCCGCAGGACGTGCAGGTATACGTCTTAACCCCCTTTTCCGTGCACGTTGCCGGTGTCGTGATGACTCCCGCATCCCAGGTATGCGCTTTCTTTGCGATTGTCTTTCCGGTCTGGAGCTTCACGCCGCAGTCTTTGCAGTAGATGTCACCGGTGTAGCCTTCGGCGGTGCAGCTTGCTTCTTTCGTATTTCTAAGTTCTGTATTCTGGTGATTACCAGTCGCCGGAAGTTCTTCTGTTTTCGTTGCTGCGCAAAGGGTACAGGTGTAGGTCTTTATACCTGCTTCTGTGCAAGTCGCTGCTTTTGTCACGGTTCCCACATCCCAGGTGTGGACTTTCTTTGCGATTGCTTTTCCGGTCTGAAGCTTTGTGCCGCAGTCTTTGCAGTAGATGTCGCCGGTGTAGCCTTCAGCGGTACAGGTTGCTTCTTTGGCATTTCTAAGTTCTGTGTTCTGGTGATTACCAGTGGCTGGAAGTTCTTCTGTTCTCGTTGTCTGACAGATATTACAGGTGTAGATTTTTACTCCGCGTTCTACGCAGGTCGGTGACGTTGTAATTACGCCTGAATTCCATGTATGCTCTGTTTTATTGACCTTCTGTCCGGAAGCAATTTTACTTCCACAGTCTTTGCAATACGTATCTCCGGTATACCCCTCTTCCGTGCACGTTGCCTCTTTCACATTGCGAAGCTCTGTATTTTTGTGAGTACCGGTAGCCGGAACTTCTTCCGTTTTGGTCGTTTTGCAAACCGTGCAGGTGTAAGTCTTAATTCCAGTCTTTACGCACGTTGCTTCCTGCGTAATTTTCCCTGCATCCCAGGTGTGGGCTTTCTTTGCGATTGCTTTGCCTGTCTGGAGCTTTGCGCCGCAGTCTTTGCAGTAGGTGTCTCCGGTGTAGCCTTCGGCTGTGCAAGTTGCTTCTTTTTTATTTCTTAACTCCGTATTCTGATGTCCTGTCTCTGGAATGCTTTGTACACTATCTTCCTTTATTTCATCGCACACGCTACAATGCAGAGATTTTTCTCCCTTTTCTGTACAACTTGCCTCTTTATCTATTGTATAATCTGTATTCCATACATGATTTAACTTTGGAATAGCTTTTGTACTTCCCTCCTGCTTGATTCCACATACGCTGCAAATTGCAGTTTTCTCTCCTTCTTCCATACAAGTTGCATCCCTAACAATAACTTCATTATATACATGATCCACCGTTACCGTTACTTCCGTGCTAGACGATTTATAATTCTCATTACCAGATGCTGTTATGCTTATTATCGCAACACCTGCCTTTTTCCCTGTAATCACCCCAGAACTATTTATTTCAAGAATATTACTGTCATTTGAGTTATAATTTACTGTCCCCTTTGCTGTTACTGTAAGTTTTACCGTAGCTTTCTCTTTTACTTTTATAATTGAAGGATTCAAAACAATCTTCTGCTCTGCCTTTTCAATTTTAAAAGTTCTTGCCACAGAACCACTATAACTTCCTTTTCCTGATATTACAATTTTAGCTGTACCAGCATTTACATTGTTTGAATAAGAAACTGTGTAGTCCGCGTCCTTCTTTAATACATTTCCTTTATATTTTACAACAATAGAAGGGGTCTTAGTCAAACCATCATAAACATATGTATTTTGCGATAAAGTTATTGTCGCATCATTAATTGAAAATATTGATCCCCCAAACTCACAAATAAACGCGTAACTATCATCCTCATAATCATCCCATAAACCATTTGGATACATTCTTATAAATCTTTGATTACCGCCTTTATTGTTTGGTTCTCCTGTATTCCAATTAGTATAGGAGAAAGCTTCCCCGGTTTCCCAAACAAATTTTCCGACACTCTCAAGTGAATTTCCGCCTATCCAACAGGGTTTTCCATAACTGCTGACCATTGAAGCAACTACTTTATTCTCCTGTGCTGAGGTAATACATGCCAGCGTTCCTCCCAGAGAGCGACAATATGCAGCCACCTTCTGCCAATGCATTTTGTCATTATTTACACCTTCACTGCTTGTTCTTTCAAACAACATATATGTATGTCCGTTATAAGTACTCGTACTGACCGGATTCATATTATTTTTTTCTCCTGCCACCTGGATATCCAATGATGCTACGGTCAAATTTCCACACTCATCATACGCATAAATATGTACAACATACACCCCTGTCTCGTTATTATGATCTTTCGTATTTACGTGATAAGAAACTATATTTCCATTTATTTTCCCATCATAAAGTCTGTTTGATTGCCAATCTCCAGCTAGATCATCCTGCCAGTTTTTCCTCGTCCAAGTCGGACACTTTACCTTGCTAATTTTATGATTGTCATAAACTTTACAGGAAACGTCAAAACCCGATGTATTTACATTTGTTACCTTAACATCTGATATTACTGGTGGTATGGAATCTACATATATTTCTCCAACATTAACTCCTGTTGAATTTCCAGCAGTATCATCTACGTAAACATGCGTTATATAAACACAATTTATTTCATTATTATGATCTTTAACATCAATCCTGCACCTCGCTGTTCCTCCCGAAACACTTCCGGTCTGCCATGTTAGATCATCCTGCCCATTTTGTGTTGTCCACGTTGCAAATTTTACACTTGCAATCCCAACATTGTCAGAAACGTTGCAACTTACCGTATATCCACTTGATGATAAATCTGTAATTTTGACATTACTAATTTTAGGCGCTTCCCTTGGAGTAATTTTTACTGATCCTGTTGCAATAAGAACGTTATTACCGCCACCAACATTGATCGCATATACATAAATATTCTGATTCCCAGTCTTATTGGTTTTTATTGTCGCCGAATATCCATGATTTCCTACATCACTTCTATATTTGTTTGCATAAATCCCCGAATGACCTTCTGCACCTGCCCCTCCGGCTGGCGCACCAATATAAACATGAATTTCAATTCCTGTATTTGGTGCATCATCATCTCTTGCCCAACCAGAAATGTTAATCAGGCCTTCTCCACCTGAATAAGAATCTAAATAGCCGATAGGATCATGCGCAATTGCTTGATTGGAATAATTCGGTCTTAAATATCTTCTCGTTACCGTCCCTGATGCCAATGTATGCCCTGCTGAATCTGTATACGAATTTTTTACCTGAGTTACCTTTCCACCATAATTTCCTTCTATTGTATATGTACCATCAAGGACAATTCCTGTATGCACATATCTTCCACAGCCAGAGCAATAATAAAATACAATATCCCCCTTCTGTCTCGAAGATACTTCTTTTGCCGAACAATTTTTCAGCATGTAATTATACAGATACGTACATGCTCCCCTTGATGCATAATTATAAGGAATAATATTATCAGCCATTCCCGTCAGTTTTGCACAATCACACACAAAATCTGCACACCATGCTTCCGTATAGCCCAAGTTGGCTTTCGTCTTTCCTACTTGTTTCAACGCTACATTCACTAAATTTTCTACCTGATTCGATCCAAGGCTATATGTTTTATTAAAATTTTCCGTACGCGATTGTGTCGCATAAACACTTACCGAAGATATTGTAAACATAAACAATAGCAACATAAGCCTCAAACAATAGTTTCTACCTTTCTTTTTCATCTTTACCCTCCCGTTTCACAACTCAGACTTTAAAAAACGCCTGTGCTATACTGCAAATGGAACGGTAAAACGCAGTAAAAGCATGAAATACCGCATCTTTTCGGCTGTTTCATGCTTCTATCTGGATGTACCAAAAGGTCTACTATTTGACACACTTTCCTGCATTCTTTTTTTATATTTCCGGTAAAAGGTTGTATGGCTTACGCGCAGTATCTCTGCCGCTTTGCGGGTTGAAAGTTCTCCCCGTTCACACTGCCCACAGATAGTTTCAAACTCCTCTGGCATCTCAACAGATGGCCTGCCAAATTTCCTTCCGTTTTGTTTTGCGGCTGCGATTCCCTCTGCCTGTCGCTGGCAGATGAATTCGCGTTCTGTCTGCGCAACGTACGCAAAAATCTGAAGAACCAGATCTGCGATCAGGGTTCCCGTCAGATCTCCTGCTTTCTGTCTTGTATCGAGAAGTTCCATATCAAGCACCAGAATATCTGCCCTGATTTCTTTTGTAATGTGCTGCCACTCGCTCAGAATATCGTTATAATTTCTTCCCAGTCGGTCGATGCTTTTTACGATCAGCAGATCTCCTGCCCTTAACCTTTTTATCAGCTTCTGATAAGCCGGGCGCTCAAAGTCCTTGCCAGACTGATAGTCACAGTAAATGTTTCTTTCCGCTACATTATACGGCTGTAAAGCCAGAATTTGCCGGTCAATGTTTTGCTCCTTCGTTGACACTCTGATATATGCATATCGTTCCATCTCTGTCCTCCTGTATTACGTTTCATCTCAAGTAAAGCGAACATTCGCAGCCCGCTTTCACAATCTGTGTTCAAAACATCTCCCACCAGACTTTGCGTATGGAAACATTTTGAATAACTGATCACATTTTCCAATAATACAGTAGACATCAGTACATCCATATTTTTTACCTTTATAAAGGTAATTATCTATATCTTATATTTTTTCTTTTTCAATGTCAACTATGCAAAGGTAAGTTTACTTCCATCCCCTGTTATGATGGCCCTAACTTTACAAAGGTATTTTTACAGGTGATAACATGACATACTCTGAACTTTATGCACTGCGCATCCGGCAGTTGTGCCAAAACCGCGGCATTACAATCAACAAGCTGGCCTTTCTCGCCGGTCTCAAGCAATCAACCGTCGATAATATTATCCGCGGTACCAGCAAAAACCCGAAGGTTCGCACACTCCATAAAATTGCAAATGTATTTGGGATGACATTAAGCGAATTTCTTGATTTTCCGGAACTGAATGCGTATTCTTTTGATGATCAGGAAGATGCAGAATAGGCCTCTATATTTGCATGACAATGATCCGCTGCGATGCTATAATTACAAATGATGAAAGATTATAGAATCCTCATGGCTGCTGCCCCTTGTAGCATCCAACCATAATAAAAAAAAGTGAGGCCTGCAAAATGTCTATATTTCAGGATAAATTTCATTTAACTCCAGCGCAAAGCTTATTTCTGGCCAAAAAGAAATGGGACGAAAATGTATACTGCGAAATGAAAAGGGAAAACAGAGCGGTTACTTTTCCGCAGACGCAGACAATATTAAACGGAGTAAATGTGCCTAATGTCCATCTCGATAACATATAGGCAATTTTAAATATGAGGGATGCCTGGAAATTTTTACTGAATACTGTAGATGAAGAGGAATATATGGGAATCGCCGCTGCAAATTGTCTTCTGAACCGAATTGCCAATCCTGATATCCCATACCAGTACTGCCAGTATATGACTGAGCTGGTTCTGCGCAGTTCTACCATTGATCTTACCGGAGAACTTTGCCAATAAACAATCTGAGTATTCCTGCAACTCATTCTATAAAAGAAAATGCCCCACAACAAAAAACAGCCAGCAGCCCTCCTTCTGCGCTTTCCGGCATGCGAAACGCTTTCTGCCGAAATGCTCTGTTTAAGAGAACTGCTGACTGTTCTGTTTTCAAGGCAGGTTTTTCCACAGATTCTGCTGCCTGCTTTTTTGTCTTTCCTCATCTGTGGCCGTCCACCTGCCAGTGACACAAGCATTCCATCCCACCACTTATTGCTCTACGCACTTGAAACAGGGGAATGCTTCTTCTGCGTTCAAGTCGAACTCACATGGGACTTTTACTTTTCTTTTTTCTTCGCATCCATGCTCACAAAGAAGTTTGCAAGAATTGCACCGGAAATATTATGCCATACACTAAATACTGCACCCGGGATCGTTGCAAGCGGATATGCTGCAAAATGCGTGGTTGCAAGTGAAGTGGCAAGTCCGGAATTCTGCATGCCGACTTCGATGGAAATTGCACGGCATTTTGTGGTGTTGAGCTTCAGTACCTTTCCGATTCCATAACCGAGCAGATAACCGAGTACGTTGTGGCAGATAACGACTGCTACGATCAGAAGTCCGCAGGTCATGATCTTTGCTGAATTTGCAGAAACAACAGCTGCCACGATTGCTACAATTGCTGTAGTAGAAATCAACGGCAAAACCTCTACAGCCCGCTCGGTAAACTTCTTAAAGAAGTGGTTGATGACAAATCCAAGCACGATCGGTACGATGACTACCTTCACGATGGAGAGGAACATGCTTGCCATGTTGACATCTACCTTCTGTCCTGCATAGAAGTAGGTAAGCAGCGGAGTTAAGAACGGTGCAAGGACGGTAGATACTGCCGTCATTCCTACGGAAAGCGCTACATCTCCGCCGGACAGGTAAGTCATAACATTTGAGGAAGTACCACCTGGGCAAGTACCTACCAGAATGACACCGATTGCCAGCTCTGTCGGGAGGTTGAAGACCTTTGTGAGGCAAAATGCCAGAAGCGGCATGACTGTAAACTGCGCGATGCAGCCGATCACGACATCCTTCGGGCGACTGAATACGACTTTGAAATCATTTGGCTTCAGTGTCAGGCCCATGCCAAACATAACGATGCCGAGCAGTGTATTGACATAACTTGTTTTGATAAAGCTGACGCTATTTGGTGCAAACAGTGCAAGCGCAGCAACCGCGATTACGATGACAGCCATGTATTTGCTGACAAATTTTGTGATTTTCTTCAGTAATTCCATGATGATTCTCTCCTCATTATTTTTTTGTTACCGTTCAGATCCAGGTAAACTTTCATCTGACTCTTAACAGTAACTTTTTTGTAACTCCTCCATCCCATGTTCCAGACCTCTTTATCATTTATCTGTTCGACATGGCTTCGTTACGTTTCCTCGTATTTCACGAGCGAGCTTCCTCAAACCTCGGCATACACTTCCATAAATATTGATTCTCGGTTGAATCCCATTTACGGAATCGATGCTTCTTGTTGTGTGGCAGAAAAGATATTGGTTTGCTTATCGCGAATCACAAATCCAAACATCTCTTTTTCTGCCTGGCAGTACCAGAAATCTGCCAGACCCGCATTTTGAACGAACCCTTGTTTCATGGTTTCCATCAAAAAAGCCTTTGTCTCCGTTAAAGAGACAAAGGCTTTTATCCTCTGCGGTACCACTCTTTTTGCCGTATGTACGGCCACTTAGCTCCACATCCTATAATGGGAAACAGAATAACGACTGTTGACCGTTCAGACTTACGCGGAATCCTTTCAGTCCAAAAGCTCAGAGGTGATTTTCATTGAAACTTCATCGCCGCCTTTCCACCGTCAACGGCTCTCTGTGGAATCCCTTTCAATTACTCTTCCTCGTCATTGCGAAATACTTAGATTGGCATCATAATAGCGCTGCATTTTAAAAATGTCAAGCGGCAGATTGTATTTATTTTGTATTTCGTGAACCTCACATGACTGTCGCGTACTTCCAGACGCTTTAAGCGTCAGACTAAATATCGGCGGATACGCCACACCGACGAAATACGCAGCATTTTGGAGGTTGGCTCCAAACGGTAACTTTATTTTCTATGTTCCATCACGATTGCGCCGAAAAATACGACTACCACGATTGCAATGATTACTACTGTGATTGCTGTTTCCATCCGTTTTTCACCTCCGTTCTTTTCTTTTTTCGGACCGGAAGTCCCTGTTTACGGATGGAATGTTATGGCAGATCGGTACATTGCAAATACCAGAGCAGCTTTTTGCGGGCGGCGTGTTCTTTCCTTTCCCGTGCCATGCAAAACAGCGGCCAGAGAATCGTCAGAAATGTACAGGGCAAAAGCAAATCAAACAAAAGACGCAATCGCACGGTAACTATTTCGGTTCCGCTCTCACTGCCTGCCGTGCCGCGCAGCACCTGAGCATGCTCAGATTCCGGTCGGCAGTCCTGCATCGTCACGCGCAAAAGTGCGGCAGAGAGCTGCCAGGAATTTTCAGTGTCCGGCATGAGCCTTAAAATCTGCGGAAAAAACGCGCCGTCCAGCATCGCAAGTAATAAAATCAGGCTCATCAGACCGGAAATTTTTCGTTTTCTGTTCATGGACGGACGCCTCCTTCCTTTTTTCCCGACTGCGTTTATGAGCAAGTAGCGAAGCGGATTGCAAATGTCCGCTTTACAAAAGCCCTGAAGCGAGGGAATGCTTATCTGTGTTCAAACAGCTCAGCCGGATCAACTTAATTTTATTATAAACAGCCCTCTGTTCTTTTTCAAGTTAAGCCCGTTTTTCTGACCGTATCTTAGCGTTTTCTTATTACCATAAAAGAGCCAGAAGAAGCGTTTTATTGCTCCTCTCTGTGACTCGTCTGTCCGGTCAAAAAACAGGCCACAAAATGTCCGGCGCTGACTTCCTTGAGCTGTGGCAGGCTTTCCTTACACTGCTCCATGCAGCTTTTGCAGCGTTTTGCAAACGGACAGCCAGACTGCAACTGTAATGGGCTTGGTGGTTCGCCTTTTAAGAGCTGGATTTCTTCCTTCTGATCACAGTACACATCAAAAATGGAATTCAGCAGCGCCTTTGTATACGGATGCCTGCATTCCTGCTCCAGATACTCGCTATCAATCAGCTCAACGATACACCCAAGATACATTACCGCAATCCGCTGCGTCACACTGCGCACAAATGCCAGATCATGACCGATAAAAATACAGCCCATGTTCTGCTCCTCGATCAGATCGACAAGCAGCTGCGCGATCTGATTCTGTACAGATACATCAAGTGCACCGGTCGCTTCATCACAGATCAGCAGCTCCGGAGAGATCGCGATTGCTCTTGCAATCGCCACACGCTGCAGCTGACCGCCGGAAAGCTCATGCGGATAGCGCATGGCAAAGTCGCGCGGCAATCCTACCTTCTCCAGGAGCTTTTCCGCCTCGGCAAGCGCCTGCTGCTTCGGCACATGGTCAAAATTTCTGCGAGGCTCCGCAAGATACGTTCCGATCTTCATTCTCGGAGAAAACGAACTTAGCGGATCCTGAAAGACCATCTGGATTTTTCTGCGGAACGCCTGCTTTTCTTTTCTTTTCAGTTTTGTGTACTCTTCCCCTGAAAGCTTCATCGTGCCCGATGTCACAGGCAGGGATCCGACCAGCATTTTTGCCAGTGTGCTCTTTCCGCAGCCGCTCTCTCCGACGATTCCGAGCAGTTCTCCTTTTTCCAGTGTAAAACTCACGTCTGAAACAGCGCGAAGCTGCTGCTTTTTCACCGGAAATATTTTACTTACATGTGATACCTCAAGCAGCACCTCTTCACCGTGCAAATCGTTTTCCTCCCAACTTCGGAACTGCCTCAAGCAGATCCTTTGTATACTGTTCCTTTGGATGATAGATGATTTCGTCTCTGCTGCCAAATTCTACCAGATGGCTGCGACACATGACACCGATCTTGTCCGACAGATATGAGGCAACTCCCATGTTGTGCGTCACCAGGATAATCGTCGTGCCGTACCGGTCCCGCAGCTCCTTCATCTCATGCACCACCTGCGCCTGAATCGTCACATCAAGTGCAGAGGTCGGTTCATCAGCTAACAGAAGCTTGGGCTGTGCGGTCATTCCCATTGCAATGCCCACACGCTGCTTCATACCACCGGAAAGTTCAAACGGATACGATTCCATTACACGCTTTGTATCCGTCAGATGCATTTTTTTGAGCATGCTCACGGCCTGCTCAAAATATTCCTTTGCGGATTTCTTTTCATGCACAGCGATCGACTCGCTGTACTGTGTTTTAATTTTCTGAATCGGATCAAGGGCGGCACCGACATCCTGAAAGATCATCGCAATATCATGGCCTCTGATTTCCTGTATTTCCTGTTCTTTCATTTTCACCAGGTCACGTCCGCCAAATAAAATACTGCCGCCCGTCACTTTTCCGCCCGGCGGCAACAAACCGAGAATTGCACGGATCAGGGTCGTCTTCCCGCTTCCGCTTTCTCCGACAATACTGACAATCTCCCCTTCCGAAACGGAAAGGGAGACATCAGAGACTGCCGGCGTGCCATTCTGATAGCATATCGTACAGTTTTGAATTTCAAGTATGTTCATTTTTTCTTTATTCTGCTGCTGTCCACTTGGATGTAAGCATATAGTAATCGATCGGGAATACCGTCACGTCTTTTACCTTGTCGGTGTTGATAAGCGTAATGTTTTCGTTTGCATACAGGAACAGCGTCGGGCACTCTTCGGTCAGCACATTCTCTGCATCTACGAAGCACTGTACACGATCCTCATAATCAAATGCCGTATCGAGGCGCTCCATTACCTCCTGGAATGCATCGCTGTGGAATCCGCTGTAGTTGTCCGGGCCACCATCTGACCAGCGGTTCTTCAGATAGGACTGGCCGTCTGCATTGTTGACGGTCTGCCAGCCGCCGCCGATGAAATCAAAATCTCCGCTGTCACGTGCATCTGAGGTATTCTCCATCAGATCGATCTCCACATGAATGCCTGCTGTCTTCCACATATCCTGCATTGCCTGATATACGGCGGTAGACGCATTGGAGCGAAGCGCGATGTGCAGCTCAAGCTCCTCTCCATCCTTCTCCACGTATCCGTTTCCATCGGTATCCTCATAGCCAGCCTCTGCCAGATACTCTTTCGCCTTGTCCAGATCATACGTCTGGCTCTCTACGTCCTTACCCTCATCGTATCCAACGGTATCCGGGAATGCCTTTCCAAGTGCCTGTGCATAGCCATTTCCTGCTACCTGCGCGATAACATCACGGTCAATTGCATAGGAAAGTGCCTTTCTGAGATTTACATCTGCAGTCGGGCGGCCCTCACGGCAGTTCATTTCCAGGTCACTCTCACGCGTACCGGTTACCTTTACCATCTCAATGTTGTCGCTTCCCTCGATCTGGGAAAGTGTGGTGGAGCTTGGTGCCACTGCTACATCAATATCTCCGGAAAGCATCGCGCTGACCTTCGTATCATCATCGATGTTGAGTACGGTAACGCTGTCCACACCCGGTGTACCGTCCCAGTAATACTCATTTGCTTTCAGCTCATATTTCTCCTCCGGTACATACTCCTCGCATACAAACGGACCGGTGCAGACCGGTGCATTGTCATAGTTGCTCGTATCAACCGTTGTATCTACGATGATGCACATCGGCTCGGTCAGGTAGTACGGGAATGCGCTGTACGGCTCTGTCGTCTTGAAGATGACATTTTCGCCATCTACTTCTACGCTTGCAAGCTTCAGGTTTTCGCCACGGCTGTTCTGAGCAGCGGTACGCTCAATGGACTCCTTTACGGTTTCCGGTGTCATGTCGTTGCCATTTGAGAATTTTACGCCCTGGCGGATGTGGAATTTGTACGTCGTATCATCTACCTGCTCCCAGGAATCCGCAAGACACGGAACGACGTCCATATTTTCATCTGCAGTCAGCAGCGTCTCTCCGATACCGCAGCGCATGGTGGTCCAGCCGTTCCACCCTTCTGCCGGATCCAGTCCATCCATCCACATAAACATTGCTACGTTCAGATGGGTACCGTCCTCTGCCGCAAATGCACTTCCTGTCATCCCTGCGGTCATCATCATTGCCGCCATCATTGCCGGTACACAAGCTTTCAGTCTCTTTTTCATTTTTTCCTCCTGTCATCTGCAGCAGCCTTCGTATTTCATCAATATCATAAGATAAGTGAACTGCAAGGATCCCCTTTGCCGTTCGGGCTGCTGTTTTGTTGTAATGGTTTCATACGCAATTCTCTCAAAGTTTCTGCGTACGGAAACAAATTAATAGGTCTCTTTGTAACTGTTCCGGATTATCTGACTCCGGCTTTGAAGCCTTTCCGGACGGCTACTATATAATAGAAAGGCAAATCTGCCTCCTCTATCGTTTTATCCGCCTGCTATACTGCTTTGCAGGCTCCATCCGCATCTCACTTTGTCAGAACACGGACGCTTTTTCCTGGCCACGCTTTCCACACAGTCTTTCTACCATGTACTTTCTTTCGGGTTCATCAGATCCTGAATACTGTCACCGAGCAGGTTGAACAGCACCACACTGATCAAAATGACAAGTCCTGGGAAAATCAGCATCCACGGTGCAGAATACATGTAATCTTTTCCCTCTGAAAGCATGAACCCCCACTCCGGTGTCGGAGGCGGCGAACCGAGTCCCAGCAGAGACAATCCTGAGATTGTCAGCAATTCTCCGCCGATATCCTGAAAGATATTAACCAAAAGAGAAGGAAGTACATTCGGGATAATGTAATGAATCAGAATTTTCCAGGTCGAAGCCCCTCCCAGCCTTGCCTGTTCAATATAAACATTATTTTTTACACTGAGCACCAGCGAACGGCTGATTCTGGCATAAAAGGTCCATCCGGTCAACGACATCGCAAGGATCATATTCGGCAGTCCGACACCGATAAAACTGACCAGTGCGATCGTAAAAATATACCCTGGAAATGCCATCAGCATATCTGAGATACGCATCAGAAGATTGTCAAAAATACCACCGGCAAAGCCGGCCACCGTTCCGATCACAATTCCGACAGATGATATGATTGCCGTAACTGCAAATGCGATCAAAAGAGAGCTTTTTCCACCGTACAGAATTCTTGAAAACAGATCTCTTCCCAGCTGATCTGTACCAAACAGGTATGTACCGCCCGGTGCCTTCAACATATCTGTATAGTGGCTCTCCAGCGGATCAAAGGGCGCCAGCACACTTGCAAAAAGAGCAAACGAGAGAAACAGAAGCGCCAGCGCAGCCAGCACACCGAACCGTATCCAGGCTTTTTTCATCGACAGACTCATTTTTCGTTTCATTTCTGTGCCATCCCCCTTCTGATTCTCGGATCAATAAAGGAGTAGGAAATGTCCACCAAAAGATTGACAATCACGTAAATGAAGCCCATCCACATCGTGTAGCCCTGAATCAGAGAATAATCTCTGGCTGAAATCGCTGTCGTGCAGACCTGTCCAATCCCATTCCAGCTAAATACCGTTTCTACGATCATCGTACCGCCCAGCAGGCCGCCAAATGACATGCCAAGCATGGTGATAACGGCAAGCAGAGAATTCGGAAGAACATGCAGAAAAATAATCCGCATTTTGCCTATCCCCCTTGATCGACATCCGGTAATATATTCCTCTCCCAGCTGCTCTACCATTACCGCCCGAATCCTCCTGATATAGGAACAGCTCATCCCCATCGCAAGTGTGAGCGTCGGCATCACGATGTGCTTCCACGAAGACGAACCTGCTACCGGAAGCCATCCGAGACGAACAGCAAAAATCCAGATCAGCAGCATACCAAACCAGAAGCTTGGCATCGATACGCCAATAAATGACATAAAACGAATGATATAGTCTGCAACACGATCCTTATATACTGCCGAGAGAATCCCAAGCGGAAATGCAATCAAGATCATTGTGAGAAAAGAGGTACAAGCCAGCTTTACCGTATTTGGAAGCTTCTGTGCAATAACCTCTTTGACTGGTTTATTGTATTTCACTGAAATCCCAAAATCTCCATGCAGTACAACGCCCTGAATCCAGTCTGCATACTGCTCCCAGAATGGGCGGCTCGTTCCGTACTGCTCTTCCAGCTTTGCCACTACCTCCGGGTCATGGCTTCCGCCCATCGAAGTGATCAACTCCTCTACCGGATCGGATGGAAGCAGATACGTCAGACCAAAGGTCAGAATTGACAAACCAAACAAAATAATACAAAGAGACACTAATCTCTTCCGGATCATTTTACTCAAGCTACACCTCCGCCTTTCTGGCTACAATCAGGAATCCCATCGGAAGCGCTCCGCCCTGGATTTCTACACGAATATCCGTAAAGCCAAGCTGCACCAGCTGGTCAAAATCCCACTGTGGTCTCCGCCTGCAACTCATCGGCAGCTCCTCTGCGATCTTTTCAATCACCGAAAAATCCACATTGTCCACGTTGTATTTTCCATGCAGGCTGACGTCCGCTTTCTGTTTCTTTTTCTGCTTCTCCACATACTGGTCATGCAGTTTTGCATAATCCTTATCGTGCAGATACAGGTACATATTTCCGTCCTCCACGAGAATCGTTCCTCCCGGTTTTAACACCCGGTACATCTCGCGGTAGGCCTCGGCTGGATCGTCGAGATTCCAGAGCACATTTCTTGAAACAATTGCATCGAAGCTCTCATCTGCAAACTGCAGGTGCTGCGCGTCCATCTGCTGTACCTTTACCGTAAGCCCATGATCCGCAAACCGCTTTTTCGCCTGCTCCACCATCTCATCTGAATAATCGATCGCTGTCACACAGTGGCCAAGGCTGCTTAAAATCACCGGAAAAAATCCGGCACCGGTTCCATCGTCCAGCACGTTGGCATGCTCCTTTTTAATATACTCCTGAAAAATCTTTTTCCATCGCACACCAACCTCTGTTTTCAGTTCTTCCTCTACTGCAAGAGAAAAGCCGTTTGCCCGAAGATTCCAGTAATCTTTAATTTCTTCCATGTGTCCCATATTCTTTCTATTCCTCTTTTCTTCGATTCTTAAAACAAATCTTCCCTATTCTCTTCAAGGAAAGCGGACATTTACAATCCGCTTCACTACTTGTAGAATCATAAGGAATCCAGGCTCGTAAAGAATCCTCCCGTAAACGGATCCCTCCTTATGAGATTCCACAAGCAAGTTCCCCTTATGATATTTCATGAACGCAGTCTCTTCGCGGCCTGTCAGTGGGAGCTTTCAACTTCTACTGACATAAGCATCCCATTCACCGCTTAGTGCTCCGCACACTTGAAGCGAGGGAATGCTTATCTGCGTTTAAAAAACAGGAAAAGCCGGTGTATGCTGCGCAATACACCGACTTTTCCTGTTCCTGACCAGACAATCTCCCCATAATTATATGCGAAAGCTCCTGTGTCTTCTTTCGATCCGTCTGTCTATCTTTTATACTGTAGCCCGCAGCAAATAAGATACGCACAGAGCCTGTATTCTGACTTGGGCATCATCACTTTCTCCGCCTTCCCGGAAATGATTTCCAGTGACATTTTGAAGAAAGCTCCTCCTACACAGCAACGGCATTGTACGGGATTCTCACCCGTTTCCATAAGCATTTCGCTTATATAGCCCTGAACGTGTTATCGTATTTCTATGAAATTTTCAATTCATCAATCAGTATGTCCTGATTCAATTAGATTAGTATAACCACCTGACAATCGTTTGTCAACCTTGTATTTCCATTCGATTTATTGTATTTTTCATCTGATTTATTGCTATTTATTACTATCTTTTGCAAGCACACATACAGTAACAAAAATACAGCCCGCAGTTATCTGGCAAACCAACCGATGCTTCACGACTGTGCGAACCACAAAACGCTCCATTTCAGACCTGCCACATTGCCTCGTCCGAAACAGAGCATTCCACCTTGCGAACAAATATTCTTTTATCTACTCCCGCTTTTAATTCTCGTTCATTTTCGCCAGCTTTGCTGCCTGATCCGCCGCAATACAGCTGTCAATAATCTCCTGAATATCACCGTTCATGATCTTATCCAGCTTGTACAGTGTCAGGTTGATACGATGATCGGTCACGCGGCCCTGCGGGAAGTTGTACGTACGGATCTTTTCGGAACGGTCCCCGGTACCTACCTGGCTTCTTCTTGCCTCTGCCTCTGCATCGTGTGCCTTCTGCATTTCCAGATCATATAACTTAGCACGCAGCACCTTGAGTGCTTTGTCCTTGTTTTTCAGCTGTGACTTTTCGTCCTGACAGGAAATAACGATTCCGGTCGGGATATGGGTCAGACGTACGGCTGAGTCTGTCGTATTGACACACTGTCCTCCGTTTCCGGATGCACGGAATACATCGAATTTGCAGTCGTTCAGATCCAGCTGCACATCCACCTCCTCTGCCTCCGGCATGATCGCAACTGTGATCGTAGAGGTGTGGATTCTGCCTCCGGACTCGGTCTCCGGCACGCGCTGTACACGGTGTACACCGGATTCGTACTTCAGCTTCGAATATGCCCCCTGACCAGTGATCATAAAGCTGACGTATTTCATACCGCCGATTCCGATCTCTTCCACGTCCATTGTCTCAACGCGCCAACGCTGGCTCTCTGCATAGTGCACATACATACGGTAGATTTCTGCCGCAAAAAGTGCCGCCTCATCACCGCCCGCACCTGCACGAATTTCGACGATAACGTTTTTCTCATCATTCGGATCTTTCGGAAGCAGCAGGATCTTCAGCTGCTTTTCCAGCTCCTCCACACGCTTTCTTGCATCAGAGAGTTCTTCCTTGAGCATCTCCCGCATCTCTTCGTCTGATTCTTCATCAAGCATTGCAAGACTGTCTTCAATCGTCTGTTTACAGTTTTTATATTCTTTATACGCGTCTACAATCGGCTGAAGGCTGCTCTGCTCCTTCATCAGCTTCTGAAAACGCTGCGGATCACCGATTACGGAAGGATCGTTCAGCATATTCAGCAGCTCATCGAACCGAATCAGTAAATCTTCCAGTTTGTCAAACATTATGGGGCCCTCCTGTTATACTTCACAAGCACTTTACGAATTTTCAGTATTCGCAGGCGCTTTTATCATCATTCGCGTTGATTATTTCACTCTCTTTTTCCATACGCAGTAAATTATCCTGTGCTGCTCATTCTGATAAAGCGGACATTCGCAATCTGATTCTGCTGTCTAATGCTTATCTTCGCTTAACGTGCAGCCCGTCACCACCCGGTCAAGTCCCGCCAGATCCTGCTGAACTTCCACATCGGTATATCCATCTTCAAGCAGCAGATTCTTCACCGCTTCTCCCTGATCGTAACCGATCTCAAAGAAAATATGACCGCCCGGCTTTAAATAGCTGCGCGCCTCAGTAATAATCCTGCGGTAAAAATACAGCCCGTCCGCTTTGCCGTCCAGTGCCTGATACGGTTCATGCAGGCGCACCTCCTCGGAGAGCGTCTCGATCACATCTGTACGGATATACGGTGGATTGGAAACGATACAGTCGTACGTGGCAGGCGGCAGGCTTGTTTCAGCCTCTGCGCAAGCGTTTTCCTGTTTTTCTTTTCGCCAGGCATCCGCGCACATCTGCCGGCACGCAAACAGATCGCCCTGCCAGAATTTGACATCCGCTTCAAGGTGCGCGGCATTTTCCATCGCCACTGCCAGCGCTTCCTTTGAAATATCTGCAGCATCCACCTGCAGCCCCTCACAAAGCTTTGCCAGGCTGATCGCAATACAGCCGGAGCCGGTGCAGAGATCCAGCACCCGCATTCCGGGCTTTACATGGGAAAGAACCATCTCCACCAGTGTTTCGGTATCCTGCCTCGGCACAAGTACATGGTGATTGACCAGAAACGAAAACCCCATAAACTCCTGCTCACCGGTCAGGTGTTGCAGTGGGATATGGGAGGCCCGTTTTTTCAGCAGCTCCTGATAGCGCTGATACTGCACTTCCGGCATCTGTCGCATGCGCTCTGCCAGAAACATCGCACGGCTGATCCCTGTCACACAGGAAAAGAGGAGCCATGCATCTATGGGCGCATCTGCAATCCCGTGATCACCGAGAAAAGTTTCGGCCTCTCTCACGGCCTGCGCGTATGTTATGTGCTGCATTGGCTCCTCCTCTTTGCTCTTCATGAAGAACTTTATTTATTCACTTTCAATGGAATAAGCATTCTCATTCTTCTTTCAGTTCGTAGTGCGTCCCGAACTGCTCATTCTCAAATTTTCTCCAGTCAAACACGGCCTCTACCGACGCGATTGCCACCTCAATCATTGAATCATCCGGCTCCTTTGTCGTCAGGTGCTGAAGCAGCATACCCGGTTTGCTTAAGATATTTACAATCCTGCTCTCGGATGTACCTGCGAGGCGGATAAACTCATACGACACACCCGCTATCAGCGGAAGCAGCAGCAGGCGCAGAATGATACGCCAGAACGCGGTATTTACATGGATCAGCATGAACAATGGAATACTGAACACCATAATAAATACGATACTGATAAACATAACAATAAACAGGAAGCTGGTTCCGCATCTCTTATGCTCTCTTGAGCTGATCCGGACATTTTCAACATTTAATTCCAGACCGTGCTCAATGCAGTTGATGCACTTATGCTCTGCCCCATGGTACATAAAGGTACGCTGGATATCCTTCATGCGGGACACCAGTGCCAGATAGCCAAAGAAAATGACGAGGCGCACCAGTCCTTCTGCAATAACAATCAACACTTCTGACCGGATCACGGTCCGCATCCATCTGGAAATAAAATAGGGAAGCATGATAAAAAGTGCCACCGAGATGACCAGTGAAAAAAGAACAGTGAGCGTCATCAGAAGATCGTCATCTTTTTTCTTCTTTTCTTTCTCTGCCTCTGCCGCAATTGCACCTGCTTCCTTTGCAAGCTTTTCTTCACATTTTGCAAGCACCTGCTCCGCCTCGGCCGTCTTGCCCTGCGTGCGCAGCTTCTCGGCCTTCGCCTGTGCTTTTTTGCGGGCTTTTCCCTCCCGCTCTGCCTTTTCCTCCTCTGTCTCTTCCGCAAACAGTGATGCGGAATACATCAGAGATTTCATACCGAGTACCATGGAATCAAAGAAATTTACGACACCGCGGATGATCGGAAGCTTCACAAATTTATAATTCTGAAGCTTGTGGCTGCTGCATTTTTGCCTGTCTACCACGATTTTGCCGTCCTGCGTCCGCACTGCCACAGCGTATTCAGCGCCGTTTCGCATCATGACGCCCTCAATGACCGCCTGGCCTCCTATACCGGATGGTTTCATTTACATTTCCTCCCGCAAATGTAAAAACAGGATGAGATTTTGCAACCTCATCCTTATCTTTACTGCATTATTTAGACTCGATACCGTACCGTCTGTTGAATTTTTCAATACGTCCGCGGGCTGCTGTAGCCTTCTGCTGACCGGTATAGAATGAATGGCACTTGGAGCAGATTTCTACGTGGATATCTTTCTTTGTAGAACCTGTTACAAAAGTGTTGCCACAGTTGCAGGTAACGGTTGCCTGATAATAATTCGGATGGATTCCTTCCTTCATGATTTTCACCTCTTCTTATATAATTGTGAACTGCTGACTGCGGCCCTGCGCCGAAGCCGGTTTCCGGTCAATGCTGCTCTGATGTTGCCACAGCAAGATATCCCGGACTATCCCTGCAAGTCCCTGCAGTTCGTTTCCCTGTCTGCGGACCCAAAATGAACCTGCGACATAAAACAACATTCGTATTTTAACATATCACATTGCAAAAAGCAAGATTTTTTTTAACCGTACAAAGAGAATATCGGTCAAAGAAATACCGTAAAGCGTACTTCCCTGGATCCTACACGTATCGCTGCCGTCTCACCTGTGCTACCAGCTCGCGGTTCGTCCTGGTATGCACAAACAGATTCAGAATATTCTCCACCGCATCCTCGGATTTCATTCCATTCAACGCACGGCGCATAATATAAACTGCTTCCTGCTCTTCCTTATCCAGCAGAAGATCCTCTCTTCTGGTACCGGATTTCGGAATGTCGATGGCCGGAAAGACACGGCGTTCAGAAAGCTTCCGATCCAGCACAAGCTCCATATTTCCGGTTCCTTTAAATTCCTCATAAACGACATCATCCATCTTACTTCCGGTATCAACCAGTGCCGTCGCAAGAATCGTCAGGCTGCCGCCCTCCCTCATATTGCGCGCTGCGCCGAAAAACCGCTTCGGCATGTATAATGCCGCCGGATCCAGGCCACCGGAAAGTGTACGGCCGCTTGGCGGCACAGTCAGGTTGTACGCCCTTGCCAGACGTGTAATGCTGTCGAGCAGGATCGTTACATCCATTTTCTGCTCCACAAGGCGCTTAGCCCGCTCAATGACCATCTCCGAAACACGCTTGTGATGCTCCGGCTGCTCGTCAAACGTGGAATAGATCACTTCCACATTGTCACCACAGATCGCCTCTTTGATATCCGTCACTTCCTCCGGACGCTCGTCGATCAGCAAAATGATCAGCTGCATCTTTGAGTCATTCTCAAGAATTGAATGTGCCACATCCTTGAGCAACGTCGTTTTTCCTGCCTTTGGAGGTGAAACGATCATTCCGCGCTGTCCTTTTCCGATCGGCGAAAACAGATCTACAATGCGCATCGCAATCCCGCTTGAACCGCGCTCCATGCAGAGCCGCTCATTTGGGAAAACCGGCGTCATATCTTCAAATTTACTGCGCTTCATCGCCTCGGACGGTGCCATGCCGTTGATTGTTTTCAGATAAAGAAGCGCACTGTATTTCTCCTGCATCGTCTTAATGCGTGTATTTCCGCTGATCATATCTCCGGTGCGAAGTCCAAACCGGCGGATCTGAGACGGAGATACATACACATCATTGTCCCCAGACATGAAATTATCGCTGCGGATAAAGCCAAATCCCTCAGTCATGACCTCCAGGATTCCGCACGCCTCCTGCCCACTGTCCAGTGCTGAGAGATCCTGAGATGGGCGGTCATCGCTGCGCAAATCCTGCACCTGGGATGCGCCTGTATTCTGTTCCTGATCCGCTTCGGCCGCATCGTTTCTCTGGCCCTGGCTGCGAATTGCATCCATATTATTTGTGCGGCCTTCCATTTCTGCACTCTGGCTTCTCTGATACGTATGGTCCTCTTCCATGGCACGCTGTGCCTGGTAAGTATCTGAACCACTCTGCCGGCTTTCTCCATCCGTACGCTGTTCCTGTCTGCGGTAAGACGCGTTGCCCGCCTGCTCTGCATTTTCTCCGGCTGGTTCAAACTGCCCTGCCATAGTATTGTTTCGATAAGAAAAACGATTGCTGTAACCGGTATAACCAGCTTCCTGACTGTCTCTGCGATAATTTGAACTCTGCGTATTGTCACGGCGAACCGTGCGGTTCATACCGGTCCGCTCTCTGCGTCCGTCCTGCTGCCCGCTGTATTCCTGACGTCTTGTATCTGATTCATTTCTGCGGAAACGTCCGCCGCTTCTTGTAATCTCACCGCCGGTAAATTCCCGGCGCACTGTGCCGGCGGTATTTCTTCCGCTGTAATTTTCACTGCGTTTCTCCAGCTCCCGGTTCTCATTTTTTCCTTCCGGTGTGTTTGATCCGGAAACCGGCCGGTTCACGCGGCGGTTTCTCAAATTTGTACTTTTCGCAGGGGCTGTACTTTCCTTCGCACTGTTTCCCTGCTCTGCCGTCTGCGTGTTTTCCGGCCTTTTGTTGAAAACTGTGCGCATTCCCCTGCTTCCTGACTCCGACTTTTCTTCTGCGGACTCTGCTGCTTTTTCCAAGCTTTCTGCATGCGCCGCATCATACGCCATGAGTGCCTCAATCAGGTCGCTCTTTTTCATCGTGGAGGTGCCCCTCATTTTGCGGCCTTTCGCAAGCTCCTTCAGCGTAGCAAGCGGCTGCGCCGCATATTCTTCTTTTTTCATAAAATAAAATCCTCTATAAAATCTCTGAATGTAATGGGTTTGTAATAATTATTGATTTGTAACTGTTCAGAGCCAGGCAAAATTTCATAAAACAGGCGGAAAATGCTTGCATTTTTAAGCCTGTTTTTGAAATTTTATTTGGCGGATACGCCACACCGACGAAATGCGTAGCATTTTGGAGGTTGGCTCTGAACAGTTACATTGATTTTTATAAAATCCGGGATCGTGAAGTGTCTGAAATGACATAGACTGTTCCTGATGGATATTGTTGTTTTTCTACTATATCATACCATTTTGTAATTGAAAAGAAAAAATTTTTCTGCTGTTTTCAGGCCAGCATGCCGCCAAGCATGCCACCGGCTGCGCACAGAAGGCATGCAAGTCCTCCGCTGGCCAGATCTGACTGAATCTCCCGTTCTCCCATCCCTGAAATCAGAAACAGAATGGCAAAATACAGAACTCCCACCAGCAGTCCCTGCAGGAACTTCCGCTGTCCTGCCCGCCGTCCTGCGTACCAGCCGCCTGCAAAACATGAAAGAACATAGACCGCAAGGATCAGAAGCTCCGTCGTCCCCGCATCCGGTTGCAGCTTCAGCATCACAAATGCAATTCCAAACAGGGCAAGTACTGTAATGACATACGCCACAATGAGCGCCACAGCAAACCTCCCGATTCCTTTTCCGCCTTTTCGGAGCTGTCCGATCCCGCTTTCCATACCAGTCCCCATATTTTTTCACCTTCCTGCATCCGGAGTATCTGTGAAAAACCATCCCGCAAATCCTCTTCTGCGGCGAATGATTTTTGACTATGCCCCATCTTCCATATCTGCTTCATTTCTATGCTCTTTTCTCTGGAAATAGAAGCTGCCGGTGAGAATCAGCCTCCAAAATACGTTCCATTTCGTCGCTATGGCTTATCCGGCAAATAAAATTTCATTTATTTTTCATTGCTTTTTATCGTAAATTATTGTATGATTCACCGTAACAGCCAGAAACACACATACATATTATAAACGATAAAGGAGATGATCTTTTGGCTTCTGATGACGCCATACAACTATTGGCGCTGTTAATTCTTGTATTTCTTTCCGCATTCTTCTCGTCTGCTGAGACCTCGCTGACCACAGTCAACACGATCAAACTGCAGGCACTCGCAGAGGAAGGCAGCAGGCGTGCTGCAACCGCGCTGAAAATCAAGGAAAATCCATCCAAACTTTTAAGCGCGATCCTGATCGGCAACAACCTGGTCAACAACATGACCGCTTCTCTTGCCACCGCTTTTGCGATCAAATTTTTCGGCAATGGAAGTGTCGGTATCGTGACCGCGATCCTTACCGTCGTTGTCCTAATCTTCGGTGAAATCACACCGAAAACGCTGGCCGCCGCAAACTCTGAAAAAATGGCACTCGCCTACGCTTCCATCATCATGGTTCTGATGAAAATTATGACACCTGTCATTTTTGTCATCAATACCGTCTGTCGGTTCTTTCTCCATCTGCTGCATGTGAGCACGGACAGCTCGATGAACCCGATGACAGAGATGGAGCTGCGCACGATCGTCGATGTCAGCCATAAGGACGGTGTCATCGAAAAAGAAGAACGTGAAATGATCTACAACGTTGTGGATTTTGGCGATTCACAGGCCAAAGACGTCATGGTTCCACGTGCGGATATGGTCACGATCAGCGAAACCTCCACCTATCAGGAGGTTCTGGAAGTTTTCCGCGCAGAGAAATATACGCGTCTTCCCGTCTACCGGGACGACCGCGACAACATCACCGGAATTTTAAATATCAAGGATTTCTTTTTCTGTGACAACAATGAAAATTTCCGCGTGACAGACATCATGTACGAACCGTACTTTACTTACGAATACAAAAAGACCTCAGAGCTGCTTCTGGAAATGCAGAAAAATTCTGTCAGTATCTCGATCGTTCTCGACGAATACGGCGCGTCAGTCGGCATGATCTCCCTGGAGGACCTTCTGGAAGAGATCGTCGGTGACATCCGCGATGAATACGACGAGGACGAGGAAGAATGGATCAAAAAGCTCTCTGACCGTGAATACCTGATCGAAGGCTCTGTCAAGCTCGACGACATCAACGATGCGCTTGGCCTGAAGCTTTCCTCAGAGGAATATGACTCCATCGGCGGGCTGATCATTGAAATGCTCGATCACCTGCCAACCGAATCAGAATCCGTCACAACAAAGGACGGCATTGTCCTGACGGTCGATAAGATGGAGAAAAACCGAATTGAACATGTGCGGCTGATACTGCCACCAGCGGACGCGGACAGAAGCACTGAGCAAAACGATGCAGACGAACAGGAAAACAGACCTGCGAACTGAGCCTGAAACAAACTGCATGAAAGCATCAAGATTAACTGCAACACCATAAAAAAGCGACTGTACCCGGGATCTTTCCCCTGTACAGTCGCTTTCTTACTTCGTGAAACGTATCTATAGCAATCCGGTCACACCGCAATCAGCTTTCTGCTTCCTTTTTCTTTCATTTTACCGGCATTCTGTCTTATGCCCCGATCAGCCTCGTCGCCCATACCGCGTTTCCGCTGATACCTGAAGTGATGATGCCGTACTGGCGTCCGGCCGCATGTACGACCTGGCCTCCGCCGATGTACATGCTTACATGGTATACGTATCCATTCCGTGCATAAAAGATCAGGTCTCCCGGCTGTGCCGAGGACACCGGAATCTGCATACCATATACCGACTGTGCATCTGCCACACGCGGCAGGGAATAACCAAAGTTCGCGTAGACGCTCATGACGAATCCGGAACAGTCACAGCCGTTTGTCAGGCTTGTGCCGCCCCATACGTACGGATTTCCGACAAACTGCAGGGCAAAATTGACGATCGCCTCGCGTGTCTTTGCCTCCTGCGATGCTTTCTGCACCGAGGTAAGCGTATAATAGCAGGACTTATTGTCTTCCGGCTCAATCTTAAGATCCGCCTTCGACAGATTATTTTCACCAGCGGCTTCCACCTTCTGCGCTGCTGCGCTGCCGGTCACCAGATCACTCTTCTTTACAAATCCTCTCACATCACCGGACTCTACAAAGATCCAGTCTTTCTCTTTGTCAGCCAGCAGATAACACAGTCCGTCCTTTTCCAGCGTACCGGTCACACGTGCACTGTCTTTGCGCTGCTCGTAAATGTTCAGCGGCTGCGCGGCCAGTGCGTAATCTTTATCTGCCAAAACTTCCTGCACCGTCGTATGGGTGTATGTATAGGCGCTGTTTTCCGTGCGTGCCACAGTAAGCCTTGCCTCCGGAAGTTCATCCAGGCCTTTTACCTTTACAATCCGATCCGCAGCCTCTCCGGTTGTCACATCGTCTGCTTTTACAAAGCCCCTGACATTTCCGGACTCCACATAATACCAGCCGTCCGCGCCATCTTCCAGGATATAGCACAGGCCATAATATTCCAGTACTCCGACCTCACGCGCGGTCTCTGCTTTTTCTTCATAGACGGATGCACCGTTTTTATTCGAAATAAGTGCATAATCTTTGTCCACCTGGGTAAAACGGAATTCCAGCACAATATCCGGTGGAATCACGATCTGCTGATGTGCGATCAGCTCTTCATTAGTACCAAATTCTGATGTCTCGGATTCCATCTCTGACTCCGTCTCCGGGTCTGTCTCGGTTTCCGTCTCGGTTTCGGTCTCCGTCGGCTCCTGCGTCTGCGGCTCCGTCTCTGTCGGCTCCTCTGTCTGTGGTTCCGTCACTGGCTGTGTCTCTGTCTGCGGCGGCTCCGTCTCCGGCTGTGTCTCCGTCTGCGGCGGCTCTGTTGCCGGCTGTGTCTCCGTCTGCGGCGGCTCCGTTACCGGCTGTGTCTCCGTCTGCGGCGGCTCTGTCTGTGGTGGCTCTGTCTGCGGAGGTTCCGTCTGTGGCGGTTCTGTCTGCGGAGGTTCCGTCTGTGGCGGCTGTGTTTCCGGCGCCTGTGTCTGCGGCGGCTCTGTCTCCTGTGCCTGCGTCTGCGGTGGCTCTGTTACCGCCTGCGTTTCTGCCGGTGCTTCTGCTGTGACAGCCGACTCTTCCGCCTGCACATCAGCCTCATCCGGCATTGTTTCCTCCGCAGGCGATGCGGCCTTTCCAATGCTTCCGTTTGCTCCGCCTGCTGAAACAGACGCTCCCGCAAGAACAGCGCACAAACCAATTACAAGTAATTTCTTTTTATACATTCTGATTCCCATCTCCCCTGTCACTATTCGAATCAGTTTCTGAGTGCTCCTCTGACTCCCCATTTTAACACACCTGTTCGTCTCGCGCAACCCCGCTCTTTTGCCTGCAGCAAATAAAAAACCTGGCAGATTTTTATTCTTCCGCCAGGCAAAAAACAGCTGCCGCCATTTTATTTCGTCCACGTATCTCTTGCAAACAGGATCAGCAGCGGAAACAGCTCCAGTCTTCCCGCAAGCATGTCGATGATCAGAACGACCTTCGAAAAATCGGAGAACATCCCGAAGTTCTGCGTCGGGCCAACCATTGCAAGACCCGGTCCGATGTTGTTCATCGTTGCCGCCACTGCCGTGAAATTCGTCGTAAAATCAAAATTATCGATTGAGATCAGCAGCACCGATACTGCAAAAAACATTACATAAGAGACAACAAAAACATTCACTGAGCGCAGTACACTATGCTCAATCATCCGCCCGTCCATTTTCAGCTTCTTGACATTGTGCGGATGTGCGATCACATCAAGCTCTTTCTGTATGGATTTAAACAGAATCACGATACGGGACACCTTGATTCCGCCACCCGTGCTGCCGGCGCACGCTCCGATAAACATCAGCAGCACCAGGATCGTCCTGGAAAAAGACGGCCACAGATCAAAATCCGTCGTGGCAAATCCGGTCGTTGTGATGATCGTTCCCACCTGGAACGCCGCATGACGCAAAGATTCCCATATATTTGAAAATAACGGCGCGATATTAATTGTAATCAGCGCAATTGAAATAAGGATGATCGAGAAATAGACCCGCACTTCGGTTGAGGAGGCTGCGGACTTCCATTTTTTCTTCAGCAGCAGATAATACAGATTAAAATTCACGCCGAACAGGATCATAAAGACCGTCACGACCCACTGGATATACGGCGAATAACTGCCCATACTGTCATTTTTGATCCCGAAACCGCCGGTACCGGCCGTTCCGAACATCGTTACCATTGCATCAAATACCGGCATTTTTCCTGCCAGCAGAAATACAAGCTGCAGAATACTGAGTCCCACATACATGCCATACAAAATAACTGCCGTACGCTTTACCCGCGGCACCAGCTTTCCGACCGACGGACCCGGGCTCTCTGCCTTCATCATATACATGTTCGTGCCGCCTGCAAGTGGAAGCACTGCCATGACAAAAACAAGCACGCCCATACCGCCGATCCAGTGCGTAAAGCTCCGCCAGAACAGCAGGCAGTGCGCCATGGACTCGACCTCCGGCAGAATACTGGAACCGGTCGTCGTAAATCCGGAAACAGTCTCAAAAATCGCATCTATGTAGGATGGGATCGCGCCTGCAATCACAAACGGAAGTGCGCCGACCGCACTCATAATAATCCAGCACAGCGCTACTGTGACAAATCCTTCTCTTGCATACATAGACATGCTCTTCGGCTTTTTCCGGATAATCAGAAGTCCTGCAAGCAGGCTTGCTGCCGCAACTGCGGCCAATGCCAGCCCTTCACGCTCGTGATACACAAACGCGGTGATACACGACGGCAGCATGAATGCCGCCTCAAAATTCAGCACCCAGCCGATCACATAAAATATTATTCCGTAATTCATCGACCTGCACCTACTTTACTAAAATATCGTCAAGGCTGTTCAGGCCAGCAAACTGCGTGATAATAATGACTGCATCACCCTTTTTCATCATGTCCATACCACGTGGGATGATGACTTTCCCTTTGCGGTTGATGCTCGCAACCAGTACACCCTTACGGATTTTCAGCTCCTGCAGCGGGGTATCCGTCGCCCTTGACTTTTCCCGGATGATAAACTCCAGAGCCTCCGCCTTATTATTGATGATCCGATGCAGTGATTCCACATTGCTGTCCAGAGAATTTTTCATTGAGCGCACATAACGGATAATATGTTCTGACGTGATATTTTTCGGATGGATCACAGTGTCCAGATCCAGCTCCTGAATGACCTCGTCAAACGTGATACGATTGATCTTCGTAATGACCTTCGCATCGCCCACCTTCTTTGCATACAGAGAAAGCAGGACATTCTCCTCATCAATATTGGTCAGTGCCGCAAAGCTTTCAAAACGCTCCAGACCTTCCTCTTTGAGCAGATCACGGTCCGTGCCATCCCCGCAGACGACAGTCGCCTTCGGAATGCTGTCGCAGAGCTTCTCACAGCGCTGCATGTCCTTTTCCACGATTTTAACACGGATGCCGGTAGCGATCAGCATTTTTGCGAGGTAAAATGCAATCGCGCCTCCACCGACGATCATGATATTCTTTACCTGATTGGAGACGATACCAGCCTGCCTGAAAAATTCGTTTGCCTCCGAGGAAGTACCGACGATCGAGATGCGGTCACGCGGCTGCAGCACTGTATTTCCATCCGGAATGATCAGCGTATCTCCCCGCTCAATCGCACAGATCAGGATATTTCCTCTGGTGCGGGAGGAAAGATCGGAAAGCTTCATATTATTTAAAATTGACTTCTCCGGCACACGGAATTTCAGCAGTTCCACACGGCTGCGTACAAAGGAATCCACCTCGATCGCAGACGGAAATTTCAGCACACGGGCGATCTCTTCCGCTGCAGCAAACTCCGGATTAATCACCATCGCAAGGCCAAGTTCTTCTTTGATAAAACCAAGCTCCTTATTGTATTCCGGGTTGCGCACTCGCGCGATCGTATGACAGTTACCTGCTTTTTTCGCAATCAGGCAGCAAAGCAGATTCAGCTCGTCCGAGCCGGTCACTGCAATCAGCAAATCAGCCGCTTCGATCCCGGCATCGATCTGGGTAGAATACGTCGATCCGTTTCCGACCACGCCCATCAGGTCATACTGGTTTGCAAAATCCTGCACTACAGACTCCCTGTTGTCTATGACGGTAATGTCATTATCCTCTTCACTTAGTTCGGCCGCAAGTGTCTGTCCGACTTTACCAAGGCCTACAATAATAATCTTCATACTCTCTTCCTCTGTTATATTTTCTTTCCCTTTCATACACCTGTTCCAAAAGACAGCTGTGTACAAAACCATAAAAGCCACAAATGGTATACAGCGCACAGCGCCATATACCATCTTGTATTATATATAAGTCTCTGAAGTTTTTCAAGCCTGATTCCATCCGTCTATCTCCGGCAGCGGCGCTCCGTTATCCAGAAGACTACAGAATTTTTTCTCCGGCACCGGCTTTGAATAATAATATCCCTGAATATAATCACAGCCGTTTTCCCGCAGAAATGCGGTCTGTGCCTGCGTCTCCGCACCTTCCGCAATCAGCGAAACTCCCATTTCATGCGCCATGTCGATCAGGAAGCGAAGGATGCTGCGCGTTTTTGTGTTTGTCTCGATCTTACGCACAAAGCTCATATCGATCTTGAGGATATCAAAATTATAATCCCGCAGCATACCGAACGAAGAATAACCGCTTCCGAAATCATCCAGCAAAATTTTAGCGCCCTCTTTACGGATTGCATTCAGCACTCCCAGCCGGTTCTCTTCCAGCGCCGCATAAGAGGTCTCCGTCACCTCAAAGCGGATCATGCCGCGCGGAATCTCACCGGTCTGAAGCTGCTCAATGATCCCGTTTATCATCGTCTCATCGTAAAAATCCATCCAGGAGAGGTTGATTGAGACCGGAACCGTCTTTTTTCTGCGCAAAAGGCGTGCGCGGATCAGCTCTTTCACCTGCTCCACCACGTAAAAGCTCAGCTCTGAGATCTGGCCGCTTTCTTCCAGCGCAGGAATAAAGATTCCCGGTGAGATCATCCCTTTTTCCGGGTGATTCCAGCGGATCAGTGCTTCTGCTGATGCGATCATTCCGGTCTTGGCATCAACTACCGGCTGATAGTAGACCTCAAACTGCTTTTTCTGGATTCCCTCATACAGCTCTCCTGCCAGCTCCGCGCTGTCGAGATACGCATTGCTCATGGACTCATCATATACACGATATGGCTGGATGTATTCATCTTTAATATATTTTTTTGCCAGCTTCGCGCGGTTGAGCATTCCATCCACCGGCATCGTGCGGTCTTCTGCAAAGAAAATACCGCAGCGCAGGTGCAGATGCAGCGTCTTTCTTCCCTGAACTGCACGCTGCTGCTCACAAAGCGCTGTAAGCACCCCTGAATTCAGATTTTTTGTCCGCACCAGACAGGCAAAGCGATCCGCCTCGATCCTCGCAGTGACTTCCGGATACAGTTCCGATGTATTCAGCGTTCTGTAAAGATCTCTGAGCACAGAGTCACCCTTCTCCGTTCCAAACAATTCGTTCACTGCCTTGAAGTTCTTGATGTTAAAAAATAAAACCGCAAACTTCTCGTTTTTCTCCGCGTTTTTCAGGATCTCCTTCGTATGATCCAGAAAACCCTGCCGGTTGTAACCGCCGGTCAGAACATCACGGCCTGTAAGATCTGTGATATCCTCCAGCGCAGCCAACACGATCTGATACGGTTTATTCAGATAAAGAAACGTACAGCGCTTCAGCCTTCCGTCTCCCTCCCCGTTTTTATCAAACAGCTGCACCGTAAACGAATAGGTATCCGACTTTTCAAGCTCGCTTCTGATCACATCCAGTGAAGCGGCATGCGCGATCATTCTGCGGTCTTTTTTCGCCACGCGGCATTTTACACGTTTCTCTGCAAACTCCTGATACGTCTCCTCTCCTCTGAGATACTGGGAAATGCTGAAATTTTTCGCATAATTTGAGGCGATCGTCTTTCTGCGCATATTGATAATAGCGATCATCTCATAGCTCTTTTCATAAAGCATATTCAGCATTGTATTCGACAGGTAAAGATCGGTAATATCCGTAAAGTACAGTACTCCTTCGATCTCATCGGAACAGGAATTCCGGAAAAACTCCGCCGAGATCCGGTACATTCTCAGATTCTCTTCCGGGTCACACTGGAGCGACTGCTCTATGGTTACCGAGTTCTCTCCTTTTTCGAAGCATTTCATCATATTTTCGCTGCAAAACTGCCGGCAGAAATTTTCCCTGTCTTTCTCGAAAAGAATTCCCTGTGAAATCCTGTCAATATAGGTATCGATCGATTCCCGTCCATTTTTTACCCGCATCTGCCGGTGCAGACCGCTTCCTGAAACACAGAGGTTCTGCGAAACGTTAAGTGTCACTACTCCGGAAGAGTCTGCCACATGACGCATCACCAGATCCAGCTGCTTCACATAGTCATCATTGATATCCCTCATGTACAGCACGGTAAACTGCTCATCCGACTGATACTCCGTGCTGCGCAGCATCTCCATGGACACCCAGCGGTATTCCTGTCCGATCCGGTAGCGGACATGCTGCTTGATCCGTTGATTGCCATCGGAAAAATAACTGCGAAGCCGATCCAGATCGAAAAACTGCAGATATTCCTCCACATCATCCGGATGAATAGATCCCTCATTCACATACGCTTTCAGCCGCTCCGAAAACTTTTCAATGCGGTCAAACTTTCCGCCCTCTTCTTTTCCGCTGTTTTTCAGCACCCAATAGGAATCCGTTGTCAGATTGATCTTCAGGATCCGCAGAAAAAAAGCAGACAGCATGCCCACCGCATCCTGCAGATTTCCGGAAATTTTATCGTACAGTGCGATCGTATTGCGCACTCTTCTGCGTACCGCCGAAATATCAAACGGGCGCTTGAAATAATCACTGACACCAAGCTCATAAGCCAGTCCGATATTGTCCTCTCTGGTTTCTGCTGAAATCGCAATTACAGGAAGTGCCTCCAGCCAGTTATGTGCCTTCATATAACGCAGCACTTCATAACCGTCCATGACAGGCATGTTGATATCAAGCAGGACAAGACTGTATTCCCGCCAGTGATCCGCCAGAAGCTCCACCGCTTCCTGCCCGTTTTGTGCTTCACATATTTTGTAATTATCAGAGAGCATCTCTGAAAGAAGCTCTCTGTTTAAGGCCGAATCATCTACGACCAGAATCCTCTGTTTTTTCATCAGGGCAAACTTTCTCCTGTTCTTCTGAAAATCCGGTGTCATTTATCTGAATAGCAAAACGGCTCGCGCATATCCGCCTTGATTTTATTTGCAGAGCTCTGCAACGACCTGATTGATCACCTTTCCGTCTGCTTTGCCTTTCAGCTCAGCCATAACGGTCTTCATGATCTGGCCTTTGTTTCTGGTTGCGATCACGTCCGCAAACTTCTCTGTCAGGATTGCTTTTACCTCCTCTGCGGAGAGAAGCTTCGGCGCATACCCGGAGATCACATCATAGCGGAACTGATACTCTTCTTTTAAATCCGTTCTTGACTCCGGACACGTATCGATCTGCTCCTTTGCTGTCTTCAGCTCTTTTAAGATCACGCGATCCACCATCTCAGACGGGATATCGTCACGGCATCCCTCGTCGATTGCCGCCTTCTTGACTGCAGATACCAGGGAAGAGATTGCTTCCTTTCTCGGTTTGTCCTTCGCCTTCATCGCTGCTACCATGTCTTTTCTGAGTGTTTCAATATCCATGTCTCATGCCTCCTCATTTTCTATGGCAAAGTGTACGGCAAAACAGGTATCTCCTGCCTTTGATCCACTTTGTCCTTTGTCCTTGTTCAAGTATACTCACCTTTTGAAACATGGTCAAGAGGGGAAGAAAAAACAAATTCCCGCAGTCTCCGTATTCCGGAGAGCTGCGGGAATCTTGGGCTTTCTGCCATGGCAGGGCTGATTTTAATAATATTTTCTGTAAACAGAAAATACGTCATACGGGAGATTATACTTCACTCCCTTTACCGTCTTATACGGAATGATTGCAATATATCTTCTTGTCGCTGTCAAACCGGTAAGGCGAATTGAGGTTGCGGATGCCGGCAAAGTCTTCAACAAACTGTAGCCGGAGTTAGCGCTGTAAGAACGATATACGCGATAACCGCTTACACCTTTCATCCGCGTCCAGTTTACTGTGATTGCCGTACTTGTGGAATTTGTTGCATAGTTCTTTCTCGCTGCTGCAATGTATCCGCCTCTCTCATTTCCGTAATACTTCTTACCATTTTTCACCTTGTAAGCAGATACAGTAAGACGATATACCGCATTGCTGTCTAGATATCCGGCATAAGAGGTCTTATACTTGCCGGCCAGATTCTTTGTTGTTACTTTCTTTCTGCTGTAATCAAGAAATTTTACACGATAACCATTTGCACCATTCACGGCATTCCAGCCAAGTGAAATATGACCATTTTTTGATATCTGCGCGGTCGTAAATGTTGGCGCAGTCGGATAACTTGCTGCCGATGCTGTCACGCTGAATGCCATTGCCAGCATAAACAGCACAACTCCTGCAAATAATTTTTTGATTCTTCTCATCCTGTTTCTCCTTTCGTTTTCACGAACTCTCGATTTTTCCGCCATGGCCGGGCACTTTTCCGTGTCCTCTTAACCGTAGATTATACTCGGCTGTCCGGACACAGTCAAGCCCGCATCATTTCTAAGTCAGGCAAAGCGAATACCCGCAATCCGCTCTGCTTCCCGTTTCGTCCCTGTCAGAAGACGATTTTCTTAAGAAATCGTAATATTCTTATATGGGAAAGTCATTTTCTTTCCGTTTACGGTACGGTACGGAATAATCCTTACGTATACAGGTGCACTTCCAAGTCCAGTGAAGCGAACGGCTGTCGCACCTGCCGGAAGCGTTGTTGCAAGCTGATATCCGGAATCCCGAGACAGCGAAACGTATACCCGATAACCATGGATGCCACGAAGCGCTGTCCAGTTCACTGTAAGTGCCGTCGGGCTCGCATCCGAATCCCATACGCTCCGCGGTACAGCCATATAGAGCGCTCTGGTAGAACCATAGACCCGCTTTCCGTTCTGTACCTTGTACGCGCAGATACTGATCTGGTATGCCGTATTTTCATCAAGCCAGCGGTACCAGGTTGTATTGGAGCTTCCGCTTAAGTACTGCACTGCTGTTGTATTCTGCCGATAATTCAGGCATCTGACGCGATAACCGTTTGCGCCGTTTACTTTGCGCCATGTCAGATAAGTCCAGCCGTCGTCATCCATCGTACGGTACGTCACGGTCGGCGCACCAGGCTTTGTCACAGGCGTCGGATTTACGACTTTGACTTTACACGTTGCTTTCTTTCCATTTGACGTTTTCGCTGTGATCGTCGCAGTACCGGATCGTTTTCCGAGCACCACGCCGCTGCTGCTTACCGATGCCACACTCGGATTTGCACTGCTCCAGGTGACCTTTTTGTTGGTCGCATTGCTCGGAGAAACTGTCGCCTTTAAGGTATACTTGCTTCCGCGCTTTACTGTAACGCTTGTTTTGTTCAGGGATACCTTTGTAACCGCGATTGTCTTTCCGCCTCCGACATTCGCAAAGTTCGGAATGCCATAGCCGTAATACTGATCCCAGCCCTTGCTTCCAAGGTCTTTGCAGTGGCTCTTGATCGTCGACTCTACCTTAGCCGGTGAATAGGACGGATTTGCCAGCTTCACCATTGCCGCCAGTGCCGCAACATGCGGGGTCGCCATCGAAGTACCGTTCCAGCTCTCATAATAGCCGCCCGGAATGCTGCTCCGGATGCTGACACCCGGTGCTACCACATCCAGTGTGCTTCCGTAGTTTGAAAAATCCGCCTTTCTGTTGCTGGAGTTCACCGCTCCGACACAGATGACATTTTTCATATGGGCCGGACAGGTCGGATAACCATCACTGGCCCGGTTAATATTGGTATACTCATTTCCTGCAGCAACAACTACGGTAACGCCTTTCCGGACCGCATAATTAATTGCGTCTTCTTTATAGCTGCTGCAGCCTCCGCCAAGGCTTAAATTGATCACCTTTGCCCCGTGATTTACTGCGTACTCAATTCCAAGCCCAACCACATAGGAAGAGCCTTCGCCTTTCGCATTCAGGACACGCACCGGTAAAATTTTCACATTCAGGCCCGGTGTACAGTCCACGATCGTTCCGGATACATGCGTTCCATGTCCGTGATAATCGTACGGATTGGAATCACCATCAATAAAGTCATATCCGGACAGAACCCTTGACTTGATAAACGGATGTGACCGATCCACACCGCTGTCTACAACTGCCACCTTGATCGTAGCAGATGTCTTTGCCCTGATGCGCTTTGCATATGCCGACGCACCGATCTTTGAGACGCCCCAGGAGTTCGACTGGATGGAATCAAGCGCCGTATTTGTCAGGGAAAGTTCGGTAGAATCCAGGGCTGACAGAGTAGCACTCAGATCCACACTTCCGGTGCTCCACTCACCGGAATCTGACGCATCGTAAGCTGAAATTCCTGCGTTCTCCTCTTCCACTTCCGTACTTCCATTAAATACATTCTTTCCGGAAGCTGACTGTTTCGTGCTTCCTTCTCCCGCAATTCCCACATAGGAATCCGGCTCTACGTATACAATGCCAGACCATTTCCGGATTATATTGTATGCATTTTCTGCTGCGGCTGCAGAAGAAAACTGTATCATATACCTGTTGTCCGGGCTCTTTACAACAGCAGCTGCCCGCAGCTTTGAAAAGTCAAGCGGCCTGCCGTTGCTCTTTACGATCAGTCTCCGTAAATAAAATCTGTTGTTCGCCGCAACTCGGGCACCACTTGCCGCACTCTGGTAGTTTTTGATCACTTCCACTGACGCCATAGCAAACTCATCAAAGGTGGATGTCTTTGTATAGCCAACCGTCACCTTACAGAACGCTTTTTTCCCATTGGATGCGCGTGCCGTAATCACAGCCTCACCAGCTGATACTCCAAAGATCTTTCCGTTTGCAGAAACCGATGCAACGGCTGGATTGGAACTGCTCCAGGTCAGATCGCGCTCCACCGCCTTTGCCGGGAGCACCGTCGCCCGAAGCATGGCAGACTGCCCAACTTTGATATTTTTTATTTTTTCCAGTGTGACTGCAGTGACTTCCGCTGCCGTTCTTGCACTCTTTGCCGCCGATGGCTCGCCGTACTGCTTCTTGCCGCTGACACTGCGGTACGCCCGTACCTGATACGTATACAGTGTATCTGCTTTCAGCTTTCCATCCGTGCAGGTACACTGATTGATTCCGGCAACAGATGCTACCTTCTGAAAGCTTCCCGATCCGCTCTTCCGGTAAAGCTCGTACCCGGATGCCCCGCTGACCTTCTGCCAGGATATATCCAGCGCCGATGCACTGCGCACCGAAATTTTTGTGATCTGCGTTTTGCCAAGTGTCGCTGCCTGTGCCGGGAGCGCCCACAGCATCAGCATACAGCACAGCGCAAGCAGATATCTTGTTAGTTTCCTTGTTGTTTTCATACGTCTACCTCCCCCTAAGGTAATTTTCTGCTTCTCTTATCATTGTAGCAAAGAAAGACAATATGTGCAATTACAAATCATCTATGCGGGCAAAAAAAGCCTCACCTGTCCGGCTGCCTGTTTTCAGACAGCCAAAAGAACAGATGAGGTTTTATACTCAGCGGGAAAGAGTTGTTATTTCATGCGGAAGTGTTACTGCCTTTCCATTTACAAGCTTATACGGCACTACCCGGATATACGTTTTTTCAGCGCCAAGTCCTGTCACCCGGTAGGAGACTGCATTTTCGGAAAGCCGTGCAAGTCTCGTATAACCGGAATCACGGCTGGCCGACCGGTAAATATAATATCCATTGATTCCTTTCAGCTTCGCCCACTTTAAGGTGATCGCCGTACTGGTCGCATTTGCTCCCTGAATAATTCTCGGTGCGGAAGCGTAGGCAAGTCTTGTTGCCCCGTAAACCCGCGCTCCGGAGTCGATCCGGTATGCGCAGACAGAAATACGGTAAAGCACGTTTTTGTTCAGCGTGATCGTCCACTCGGTATTGGTCTTTCCGCTTAAATATTTTGTGCTCGTTGTACCCGTTCCATAATTGTAATAATTTACCCGGTAGCCGCTCGCTCCATTTACTGCGTTCCAGCCAAGACTGAGTTTTCCGTCCCGGTTCATGGATCCGTGCGTAAGGATCGGCGCTGCAGGTTTTGCAGCCGATGTCACCTTCACTTTACAGGTGGCCTGCTTTCCATTCGCGCTCTTCGCTGTGATCGTGGCAATTCCGGCCTTTTTCGCCGTCACCACGCCTCCGCTTACCGTCGCCACACTCGGATTTGCACTGCGCCAGGTAATCGTTTTATTCGTTGCATTGGACGGAGAAACCGTTGCCTTTAAGGTGTACTTCTGTCCTGCTTTTACGGTAACACTCGTCTTATTCAGTGTCACTGATTTTACATCGATCACACGGTCAACCGATGCAAACTGCGGAACGCCGTAGCCATATTTCACATCGTATCCATTCGGCCCGAGGTCTTTGCAGTTCGCTTTGATCGTCTTTTCAACCTGAGCCGGTGAATAGGAGGGATGCACCAGTTTCACCATTGCTGCCAGCGCAGCCACATGCGGCGTAGCCATGGAGGTACCGTCCCAGCTCTCATAATAACCGCCTGGCACACAGCTGTAAATTCCGACACCAGGTGCCACGACATCCAGCGTGCTTCCATAGTTTGAAAAGTCCGCTTTTACATTTCTTAAATCAATCGCACCGACACAGATCACATTCTTCTTATGCGCCGGGCAATTATATGTTTCTACCACATCCTCGTTTTTGTTTCCGGCACTTACTACTACAGTGACACCTTTCTGCACTGCGTAATCAATCGCATCTTCCTCATCCTGTGTGCAGTCGCCGTTCAGGCTCATATTGATCACCTTGGCCCCGCGCTCCGCCGCATAATAGATTCCGGAGCTGATCACAGAGTTCCAGCCATTGCCATCTGCCCCAAGCACACGCACCGGAAGAATCTTCACCTTTACGCCCGGCGTACAGTCTACGATGATTCCCGATACGTGGGTTCCATGACCGAATTCATCATATGGATTGCTGTCGACATCCACAAAATCGTAGCCGTCCGACGTAACCCGCGACTCCAGGAATGGATGAGTCTGATCCACACCGCTGTCTACAACCGCTACCTTGATTGAGGAAGAAGTCCGCGCCGCCACATTTTTTGCATAGGAATCCGCTCCGATCCATTCAACACCCCAGGAATTGAATTTCACTGAATCCATCAGCGCCGTATTTCCGGCTGCCAGACTTTCTGAAACGCCTGACAGGCCCGACATGAGGCTGTTTGTATCCTCATCCTGTGAATCTTCTCCCAGAGACCATTCACCGTTCAGCGCCAGATCATTTTCCGGAATCGTTCCTTCCACCCGCGCCGTCTTTTCCCCTCCTGCATGGGACAGACTGTCCGGCTCCACATATTTGATACCAGACCAGCTTTCGATCGTCCGCATTGCATTTTCCGTCGCTGCAACCGATGCAAACTGTACAACGTAAAGCCCGTTCGGTCCTTTTACTGCCGCCGTCGCATTTAACTTTGAAAAATCAAGTGATTTTCCGTTTGATTTTACGATCAGGCGCTTCGCGAAAAAGCGGTTTCTGGAAGCCGCCCGCGCATCATAATTCCCCTGATTTGCCCTTACCAGCGCCGCTATCGCTTTGGCAAACTCTTCATAATTTTGGGTTTTCGTAACCGAAGTCCCATTGCTGTCCCTTCCGCTCTGTACAGCCTTTGCAGCTGCCTGCGTCGGCATCATAAAAATACCGAGCAGACCGCACAGCATCAGAAACTGCATAAGCCGTTTTTTTCCTGATTTCATTTTTGCATTTCCTCCCTTCCTTGCTTTGCTTTGTTTTGTGGAACCAATTTCTTCCTTATATTGATATAGTAGCAAATCTGACCGGAGGATGCAATGGGGAAAACACGCGGGGGTGTAGTTTTCCTTTTGTGGAAACAGCAGTTTTATTGAAAAGCGGATAATGTGTATATTCCTTAAACTGAAACCCTGATCGCTATTTCACATAAAATAACATATCTTCACATATTTTTGTTTTGGTATTTTTCAGAGATATAATTACGCCAGTTCCTTTTTTCAATCTGATTTTAAGCTGTACTTAAACACCGTGCTTTTTAATCGGGAAATATTCAAACCTATGGTCTTTGGATCTCCACAATATTTATTGTATTTACTTGTATAGCTCGTACTATCAAACATAACTCCCTTAAATGGATTTTCATATTTTACTGAAGTAACCCAAAAACTTTTAGTTACCGTTTTCGTCTGTTTACCCTTTTTAAATTTATCTGTAATTGTAATTTTAGCACATCCCGGCTTTTTCAGATTCAGAGGTTTTTACTTATGATTAAAGGAACACTACCATTGATTACATAAGAGAACACCAGGAGGCAGACATGACTTTAGATTATGGCGAAATTGGGAAACGGATTGCCCGAATTTGATTATATCATCTTATCCGAAAATGAAAAACCTGTATTTGTGTTTTTCCACATCTTCCTTCTATTTTGAGTCTGTTATCCACCGTCCTGCTCCTGATTGACTCCCTTGCATAAAACGTGTCTGAAAAATTTTCGACTTATTCCTCGTCCTCTCCGTCCCCGAGCAGCTCCTCCATCGTATGCCATCCGAGCACCGCGCATTTGACTCTCGCAGGCATATGCGCAATATCCTTTAAAACAGAAGCTTCTTCAAGTTCGTCCAGCTCCTCGTCGCTCACACTGCCCCTGATCATCCGCAGAAAAATATCCGCAAGCTTTAACGCCTCGTCTTTTTTCTTTCCGATGATCAGGTCGAGCATCATATCCGCCGATGCCTGTGAGATCGCACATCCGTCCCCGACAAACGCGCCATCCACAATCTCATCATTTTCGACTTTCAGCTTCAGCCAGATATCATCGCCGCAGCTCGGATTGACGCCCTCCAGCACCAGGTTTGCATCCGGCAGGTCATGCTTGTGACCCGGATGCAGGTTGTGATCCGTCAGAATCTCATTATAAAATGTATTACTCATCATAGCCCATTTTCCTCCTGATCTGCGCTACGCTGTCTGTAAATTTCACGATCTCTTCCTCGGTATTATAAAATCCAAGGCTCGCTCTCGTTGTCGACATCACGCCTAGATGCTGATGAAGCGGCTGTGCACAGTGATGACCGGCACGCACCGCGATGTGATCCGCATCCAGAATGGCTGCGATATCGTGCGGATGCACACCATCGATGGAAAACGTCAGAATTCCGTGGTGCTCAGCCGGATCGTCTGAGCCGATGAGGTGCACATGCGGAATCTTCTGCAACCGCTCTGCCGCAAGCTGTGTGAGCATGCTCTCCTGCTTTTCAATCTGCTCAAAGCCGATCGCATTGATATAATCAATTGCCGCGCCAAGTCCGACCGCTCCGCCTGCATTGACTGTTCCCGCCTCAAAGCGCTGCGGCGGCTGTGCAAAGACAGTTCTTTCTCTTGTCACCGATTCGATCATTTCTCCGCCGCTTAAAAACGGCTGCATTTTCTTCAGGTACTTATGCTTCCCATACAGCACGCCTATCCCCATCGGTGCAAGCATCTTATGCCCGGAAAATGCCAGAAAATCCACATCCAGATCCTGCACATCGACCATCATGTGTGGTACACTCTGAGCACCGTCCACAACGATCGCGATGCCCTTTTCATGACAGGCCTTTGCAAACGTTTTGATATCATTCTTTCTGCCGAGCACGTTTGAGACCTGCGTGATTGCCACCAGCTTCGTCCGCTTTGTCAGTGCCGCCCGAAATGCTTCCTCTGTAATCTTACCCTTCTCATCGCATTCCAGGTAACGCAGCACTGCGCCGTGACGCGCAGCCGCCGCCTGCCACGGAAGCAGGTTGCTGTGGTGCTCCGCGATGCTCACAACTACTTCATCGCCTTCGTGAAGCACCAGATCACCAAAGCTGTATGCGGCAAGATTCAGGCTCTCCGTTGCATTTCTCGTAAAAATAATTTCATCCGCTCTTGCCGCGTGAATGAATTTCTGCACCTTTTCCCTTGCCTGCTCGTATTCTTCTGTCGCCGTCTGCGCAAGGTCATACAGCCCGCGCAGCGGATTTGCATTGCTTTTTTCGTAAAACTCCGTCACCGCCCGGATCACCTGGAATGGCTTCTGGGAGGTTGCCGAATTGTCCAGATAAATAAGGTCCGGATGATTTTTGAAAATCGGAAAATCCTCGCGGATCCTGTTTACGTCAAAGTTCGTGCTCATCGCGTTGTCCTTTCTTTTTGCGCCGCTCTCTGCCAATCATTCTCTGCTTACTTTTCTTCATCCTGTACATCCCCAAGATACGCACGTATCTTCTCGCGCATTCCTGCATCCGGAATCTTTCCGGCAATCGCATCAATACGTGCCCGCGCCATCATCTCGTAGACAGCCTCCTCCGACATTCCCCGGGATTCCAGATAAAACAGCAGTTCTTCGTCCAGTTTTCCGATCGTGGCGCCATGATTTCCTTCGACGTCCTCCTCTTCACAGAGGATCAGCGGAATTGTCTGGTTTACTACCGCATCGTCAAGCAGCAGTACATCCTCTTTTTCATTGCCGACCGCGCCTGCGCAGCCCTTGCGGAAATCGATCGTACCGCGGAACAGCTTGAACCCGTTTTCACGCAGTACGCCGGACGCGTCCATACGGCTCTCCGTCTTTTTGCCGGTGTGATATGCCACAAAATTCATATCGAGATGCTCATTTGCCCCGACAAGATAACCAACATCTGACGACAACGCACTGCTCTCTCCCTCCAGCGCAGTCCTGCTTCCAAGGTATGTGTTCTTTCCGCCAAGCACCAGCTGTATTGTCTCCACACGTGCGTTTTTGCCGCACTTTGTACCAATGTCATTGTAGAATGTAAATCCTGTTGCAAGCCGCTGCACCTGGACCAGATGCAGCACTGCACCTTCTTCTGCATACACCTTCGTCTGGATTGCCGCCATGCCATCACTTTCGGTCTCTGCCGAAAAATCCATCAGAACGGTCAGTTCACTGCCCGGAATCAGATGAAACGCGAGACGGTTTGCCGTATGTCTGTCTGTTCCATACGTAAAATTCAAGACAAGCGGCTGTTTTTCTGTGGTCTGTGATTTTGTTGTATAAACGCGAAGCTCCGTGTCTCCGTTTTTCAGGAAGCCATCTATCTCAGCCCCCATACCAGTCTGTATTTCCGAAAATACCGCATCTGCTTCGTTCTCTGATGCAGCTTTGTATTCCACGGATGACGGTACAGTCTGCTCCACCGTACCATTTTCCAAAAATGCCGGAGATTTCACACTGGTTCCATTCATATGAAGCCAGTTCCATGTTTTCGCCGGCAGTGGATTTATGTTTAATTCATATTCCTGATTCATACCGTTCCTTCCTGCAGCACATTCTGCAAAATGCTGTAAATGACCGGGATATTTCCGCTTTTTTGCATCCATACAGATATCTTTTTCTCTGACAGCTGCTGTGTGCTTCATCCCATCTCACCCGATGCTCCCCTTCATCTCCAGCCGGATCAGATTGTTCATCTCCACTGCATACTCCAGCGGAAGCTCCTTGGAAACATTGTCCGCAAAGCCGCTGACAATCAACGCCCTTGCCTCCTCCTCGGAAATGCCGCGCGACATCAGGTAAAATACTGCCTCGTCGCTGATTCTTCCGATTTTTGCCTCATGCCCGACGTCTGCATCGTTGGTGCGGATGTCCATGGCCGGAATCGTATCGGATCTTGAAATGTCGTCCAGCATCAGCGACTGGCACGATACGGCCGATTTGCTTCCCTTTGCCTTCGGATTTACAACCACCGCGCTTCGGAACGTGCTGATTCCGCCGTCCTTTGAGATTGATCTCGTATTCATATAGGAAGAAGTATTCGGTGCGTTGTGTACGATCTTTGCTCCGGTATCGAGGTTCTGGCCCTTTCCTGCAAACGTGATACCGGTAAACTCTGCCCGCGCACCCTCTCCGTTTAACAGGCTCATCGGATAAAGATAGGACACGTGCGAACCGAATGAGCCGGATACCCATTCGATCTTGCCGCCCTCGGCGACTTTTGCACGTTTTGTATTCAGGTTGTACATATTTTTTGACCAGTTTTCGATCGTCGAATAGCGCAGCGTCGCATTTTTTCCGACGTACAGCTCCACACAGCCAGCGTGCAGATTTGCTACGTTGTATTTCGGCGCAGAACACCCTTCAATGAAATGGAGATAGGCACCCTCGTCCACGATGATCAACGTATGCTCAAACTGCCCTGCTCCCGGTGCGTTCAGGCGGAAATATGACTGCAGCGGAATCTCCACTGATACGCCAGGCGGTACGTAAACGAAAGAACCGCCCGACCAGACTGCCCCGTGCAGCGCCGCAAACTTGTGGTCACGCGGCGGTACCAGCTTCATGAAATGTTTGCGCACCATGTCTTCATATTTTCCGGTCAGCGCACTCTCCATATCCGTGTATACCACGCCCTGCGCCGCTACCTCAGCACGCACGTTGTGATAGACCAGCTCGGAATCGTACTGTGCGCCGACACCGGCCAGTGATTTCCGCTCTGCCTGCGGAATGCCAAGCTTTTCAAAGGTATCCTTGATATCCTCCGGCACGTCCGACCACTTCGCACTCATATGTGTATTCGGCCGCACATACGTCACAATATTTTCCATATTTAAACCTTTGATCGAAGGACCCCAGTCCGGCATTTCCATCTCATTGTAAATCTGCAGCGACTGAAGCCGGAAATTCTGCATCCACACCGGGTCATGCTTTTCACGCGAAATCTGCTCCACGATCGCCGGAGTCAGTCCCTCTTTCACGCGGTAAGCATCCTTCTCCTCGTTGCGGAAATCATACATGCTTCGGTCAATGTCTTCCACGTATGTCTTTTCCTTCAACTTTTCCGCCTCCTTACTGCTCGGTATACTTCTCGAAACCGTTTTCGTTGATCTCATCCACAAGCGAACTGTCGCCGGAAGCCACCATCCGACCGTCAGCCAGGACATGCGTCCGATCTACCTTCAGCGCCTCAAGAATCCTTGTGCCGTGTGTAATAATCAGCAGTGCACCATTTTTGTCCTTCTGATACTCCTCCACTCCGCGCGATACCGTGCGCACCGCATCGACATCCAGCCCGGAATCTGTCTCATCAAGAATCGCCAGCGACGGGCGCAGCATCAGAAGCTGCAGAATCTCAGCCTTCTTTTTCTCACCGCCGGAAAATCCCACATTCAGATCACGCTCCGCATAGGACTCGTCCATCTGCAGAACCTCCATCGCCTTTTTCAGTTCTTTTTTAAACTCCCACAGACGAATCCTCTTTCCAGTCCGCTGCTCCAGTGCCGTGCGGATAAAATTGCCAAGTGTGATGCCCGGCACCTCGATCGGATTCTGGAACGAAAGGAAAATGCCATCCTTCGCGCGCTTTGCCGGAGTCTCCTTCGTGATATCCTTTCCATTAAAATAGATTGCACCATCCGTCACCTCATAGCGCGGATTTCCCATCAGTGCGTAGCCAAGCGTCGACTTTCCTGCTCCGTTTGGACCCATCAGAACGTGTGTCTCGCCTTTATTTATCTCTAAATCAACACCGTGAAGAATCTCTTTCTCCTCCACGTTTACGTGCAACTGATCAATCTTTAATAATGAAGCTGCCATTCTTCTACCTCCATTGTCAGACCGCTTACTTCTCTTTTCATAAATCGGCCAGATTTTCTTAATCTACTCCTGTTATCGAATGCCCAGTTCGTGGATTTCTGATGCAGTTTAATTCCCACTATTTTACTGCGATTTGATTATAATTCTTTTTTCTCATTATGGCAAGAAAAAATCCGACGAATTTAGTAGGAATTCAAGAAAGAAAATAGGAGAATTGGACAGAAACACTCGCATCAATGAAGCTTACGCCGGAGTTGAGCCATAGCCCAAACAAAATTTTTAAAACATAAAACGCCCGGAAAGCAGCACGCTCTCCGGGCAATCCAACGCTTTATGTCTTATTTACTTTTCATGCTTTTCTATTCTGCTGAAGACACCTGTTTGCTCTTCTCTTTCTCTCTTTCTTCCTTCCATCCCACCAGCAGCTTCCACCCCTGTGTCAATCCATCCGATGCCGTCAGTATCATCACCGGAATAAAACAGACCAGATAGCGGCTGTTGCATTCCCAGATCGATAAAAACAGGAAAATACCAAACAACGTCAGTCGACTGACGGAAAATACAGAACTTCTCTCTGTCTTTTCCAGAAAAGCGGAAAATCCGGCCAGCACCAGACCGGCTATGATCATCGCATAGTACGGCCACGAATACAGCTGCAGAATCCAGTGCCACTTTCCGCCCCCTGCAAGCAGCTCCCAGGTTCTTGTCTGTCGCATTGGATGCTTTGCCCCATAATAATCACCGGCAAAAACACTTTTACACCATTCATGGCGCAATTTTTCTCCATTTTTCCAGGCTCGCTTTTTTATTCAGAAATTCTTCAATCAAAAGTGCGATAACAAAAATTACTGTCGTCACCTTTATCTTGTATGCAATTCCAGCTATACAACCAAATAAAATAAGCCATATATATTTGCTTTTACAGTTTTCCGTCTTTTTTGCAAATACATATAAATACACCATAAGAGCCAATGCAAACATCCCGGGAACATCTGCATAGGCAGTCTGTGCATAATAATAAAATGGCAGAAAGAAAACTGCAAGCGCTTCGGTCCAAAAGGCACGTTTTTCACTCATAAGCAGTCTTGCACTCTGGTAGATCAGCAAAAGTATCGCCTGCGTCAGAATTCCGCCAAGCACCATAGATGCCAGTTTACATTCGTGTACTCCGAATTCGGGAAAAAAAAACAGCACGCCTGATAGATTTTTTTTAACTTACACATTTTCTGCCGCCGTCACATCAACCTGACACATTTTCATCGTCAGCAGTGCCGCCTGATGCGTCTCTACCGTCACACCTGCACAACAACTCGCATCAACAGAAATCTCTGCTTCCGGATATTCTGCTTTCAGAATCAACGCATTTGAAACTACACAGATGTCGGTGCACAGCCCTACCAGTTCCACCTTTTTAAATGTCCGTCCAGCCCAGCCTGTCCAGCCAAAAGACGGCTTATTAATAACCTCGCAGCTTTCCGGCATCAGTCCGTCTGCGATCTGCCATCCGTGTGTTCCCTCAATGCAGTGCTCTACCGGAAGCTTTCTCCCCTCCGGCGTGTCCAGATAATTTTTCTGATGTGTGTCCCGTGTAAAAATAATCTCATCACCACGATCTACATATTCCTGAATCTTCGCTTTTACGTTCGGCACGATCGCCTGCGCTTCCGGCGTACCTAAAGAGCCGTCAATAAAATCATTCTGCATGTCGATGACAATTAATGTCCGTTTCATCTTTTTTCCCTCCGCTCTTGATTTAAACTTTCTCTTTTCCTGATCAGATATCCACCTTTTTCCATATATCCATTCAGTTTTTTCACCCGGTCCCCAGTCTCATAATACCAAAAAACGTATTCTGCTCCTGTACAATCATAATCTTCTCTGGTGACATGCTCCCACCACTTAAATCTCCGATTTTGAAGTGGGAGCTTCCTGTTCAATAGCTCCAGCGAGCCAGGTTTCACAAGCTATCCCCGCGTGCCCCGCGGTTTTTCTGCCCGGTTACGGGCTTATTCCATTCT
>ERZ827108.233-NODE-233-length-94580-cov-6.360455_pt1 | contig 94580 bp, 86 predicted proteins | sample MGYA00519921_ERZ827108 | MGnify/ENA primary metagenome ERZ827108 (study PRJEB31778, sample SAMEA3449258) | human gut metagenome | biome: human gut; feature: human-associated habitat; material: faeces | place: United Kingdom | collected 2010/2012 ... | reverse complement strand
TGACCTCGTCCGCATATTTCGCAGCATTTTTTTCGCCTTGGTGGATAAACTTAGAACCAAGTCCTGATTGCCATTTCTCGCGCTGCCAATCAATGCCATGGACGGTAACAACAACTCTTTTCCCAAACATCTTCGGCAGCCATGCAAAGAACGCCGGTCCTTCGGCGTGGATATGCACCACGTCGTATCTTCCAAATGCACTACAAAGTGCCGCAAAAAAGGAAGAGCTTACCGCTGCAAGTCCCTTCTTCTCAATGGTCGGAACAACCTTTTGACGGATGCCATCATATTCAATGGTTTTGTCATACTCTGCACCGCTCACATGATGGCCTGCTCTGTTGTAGCAGGTCACATCACAACCATTCTGTGCCATTCGGGTGCAGAGCTCTTTGACAACGATTTCTACTCCGCCTTCTCTCGATAATCGCTTCTGTCCGAACATCGCAATCGCAAGTTTCTTACTCATAAATCTTTCCCACAATCCCACTCAATTTCTTCATCTATATTTCAGCTAACACAAAAAGCGGATAGGCTCGTGCACCTGTCCGCTGGCTGTCACCCCACCCTCACGGTCGAGATTTCTTCCTGTGCAGCATTTCTGCCACCCAAAAAGATCAGTCGTTCATTCTTCGGGTAAGAAAATATGAATTTCGGGTAGCGGAGCCTTTCATTCTCTGCCGTACCCCCTATTATGACAGCCGCGTATTATATCTCTAGACCCAGTTCCAGCAACTGCAATCATACAATTTATTTACATTTTTATCCCTCCGTTTTTGCATGTATTCTAATTTCTATCCGATATTTATACTTATAACTTATCCATTTTCCTGTGCCCCAACCTTTCAAAGATCAAAGCACATATTTTTTTACATAGAGCCATCTTTTTTCAGAACTACCATTATTGTTTTAAAAAAAATTTTTATATCTAGCCCAATATTCCAATTTGTGATATACTCTTTATCAAGACGAACTACTTCTTCAAAATCGGTAATATCACTTCGTCCGCTTACCTGCCACATACCGGTTATTCCTGGCTTAATCGCAAGTCTTGCACGATGGTGTAGCTCATAAAAATTTGTTTCTGAAACCAAAGGTGGCCTGGTTCCAATTATTGACATATCGCCTTTCAACACGTTAAAAAACTGCGGAAATTCGTCAATGCTTGTTCTTCTGATAAACTCCCCAATACCAGTCTTATGTGTTCCATCTGGAAGAATCTTATTTCCAATAACTCGTGGGTCAAAATCCAATTTGAACATCTTTTCATCACCCAGTTTATTATCTTTCATCAGTTCAGCCTTACGTTCTTCTGCATCCATATACATGCTTCGGAACTTATACATTTTAAATCTCTTTCCATTCTTTCCTACACGTTCCTGTGCAAAGAAAATCGGTCCTGGTGATGCTATGTAAATTGCTGGAGCAACAAATATAAACAAGATTCCAGTAATCAAGCATCCTACCAAACCTCCGGCAATATCCACCAGACGTTTCAGCATCAAATCTCTTGTAGATGCATAGTTAATACTGGTAGTCAGTACTGTATAATCTCCAACTTTTTCTACAAACTGTTTTTTCCCCGGCACGCTTTGTACCTTTGCAAGATTTAGATGTACTGTTACTCCGGTTTCCGTAAACTGCTCAATCAGTTCTTTTGGATATGGAACTGCACCGGATGTCACAATCAGAACTTCATCAATCCATTCTTTGCAGACATATTCGGCAGCATTTTCCATATTTGCCACTACTTTCACACCATTAATATACTTTCCTGTCATTTCCTTATCTATAACAGCAATTCCAGCAATCTTATACCGGGCATAATTATGCTCTTTCATGCTCTCTACTACTGCACTCGCTACATCTGCTGAGACAACAAGAAGCAAGGAACGATTTTCACCATCTTCCATTTCCTTTCTAAGCAAATGTTTCCACAGCTCTCGTACCAGATAAGTAAGTAGAATATAGATAACGATATTCAGTATCAATGCCAGTCTGGAATATGCATGTCCTTCCTGAAGCATAAACAAATAGAGCACTAAACATGCTCCAAGAATTGCTCCATGCTGTGCAGTTACAACAAAATCTTTATAGTACCCTCTTTTCAAAACGTTTTTTAATGTTCCCATTGCAAACAGCACTACCAAATCTGCTACTTCCATAAAGACAGCGATATTCCTGTAAAGAATTAGCCGATATGGATTAGCTCCGTATCCGCTTAACGCATACGCCAGAACGAACGCCACCTGCAAGCAGATCAAGTCCAAGATGATAAAATCCACATGTTTTATCCACCCTGTAGAATCTTTTCTATACATACTTTCTTTCCCCTCTATTCATTTTTCAGATTCCAAAGCTTAATCAGCCGCAAAAGCAAATCGTGTTTGAACTTGGACATGAAACCTCTCCTTTATTAGTTCAATATTAAATCCCTCAATTATTCTAAATATCACTTTTTCACTTTTTCATAGAAAACATTCATCACAAGCGCCTGCAAGGCATCTTCATCGGGATAGAATTCCATGTATTCCTGCCCTACCTTGGCTTCACCGTCTATGGTGCGGATCTCGGAAACATCGCTTTTACTGAGTAAGTCCGCGATTTTAGAAAGCTTTTCAGCTGTGCAGTCGGAAGTAAGATAATCGCTGACCTGCAGAATCGCATTCGTAGCGAACCACGCATCGCTGTCGGCTTTTTCGGTTAGCTTCTTTTGCAGTGCTATAAGGTACTGGCGCTGGCGCTCCATTCTGTGCAGATTAGAGCTATCCTCTAGCCCGCCACGTGTGCGCACATAAGTTAGTGCATGATTACCCATTAATGTTACGGTCTCGCCTTGTACAAGCGTTGAGTCAATGGAGGAAAAATCATCCATCACTTCCACCTCGACGCCACCGACCAGATCATTTAAAATTGCCACACCATCCATTGTAATGGAGATGTAGTGGTCAATACCAACGCCATACAGCAGATTGGAAACAGCCTCTGCCGTGTTTAGACAGCTGTCTCGCTCACCCGAACCGTATGTATGCGCCAACGCAAGCTGACCGGTAAATGTACCGGCCACATCGCCCCGAACGCCCAAGATCTGAATCTTCGTCATCGTATCGCGGTTCAGCTGGATCGGCGTGCAAGCGCCGGTCTCTTTGTTAATCACAAGCAGCATCAGAAAGTCAGACTGTTCATTATTTAAATAGTTGCTTTCTTCTGTCTCCGCATATTTATCGAGACCCATCAGCAGTACGGTCTCAAGATCATTGCGGCGCGCATACCACCCGCCGTTATAATACGTCAGCTCCCGCGTATCTCCGGCTTCCTCAAGCGCAGAGGAACTGCTTCCCTCTGCGTTTGAGGAAACATCAGGGGCAGTATCCTGTCCCTGATTTTCATCCAAATTCCGGAGTAAAAGAGCAACTGTCATCAAAAGTATGAGGACGGATAACCCGATTGCCATGCCTTTTAAGACGCGCATATTTACCCGCAGCTTCATAAATTAGCCCTTACGCTTCTTAGAAGCAACAACAGAGCCGATCACAGCTGCACATCCGAGGCCCAGAGCAGCAACGCCTGCTACACGCAGAACGCCGTTGTCACTGGTCTGCGGAGAAGACGGAGCATTGGTGCTCGGCGTCGTTGTGTCAGCAGTTTCCTGCTTGTCTACAACAAAAGCGACCGGGGAGAAGCTGTCAAACGTTACGTCGACCGTACCGTCAGCATTCTGCTTTACGCGATCCTTCGGGATGATCTCCCAGTTGGAGCCCTCGTAGTTGTGCAGAACGATCAGCGTTGCAGACTGGGAAAGACCCAGATTGAAGCGAACGGTGATAGGGCTACTCTCTGCTGCGGCACCCGTGACGGAAACGTCGAACAGGTCACGAACAACGAGATCCTCAACAGAAGCCTCGCTGCCAATCTCCTTCAGGTAATCGCCGATGGAAGGTGCGATGTCGGTGAGCGTTGCAGCAGCCTTAATCTGCTCGTAAGCAGCCTTCAAGCCGTCTGCAATAGCCGCATCAGCGCTGTCTGCAGCGGAAACCGGAGTTACAATAACTTCGCCGTCTGCAAATGCGTTACCGTCGGCATCCGTTGCGGAAACAACTGTCGGTGCACCCTTCTGCTCAACGCTAGGGGTAAAGCTGGCAGCAAAAGACGGCACAGCAAGAGCAACTACCAGCAGGATTGCCGATAAGATTACTACGATTTTCTTCATGGTTAAAACTTCCTTTCCTAAATGGGTGATTAGACACCATTTATTATTCGACCTCATCGACGCATTTTGCAACGACGAGAAATCGTCTGTGTGAATTGCCCTGCAGGCAGGTGGACAAGATAAGCAATTTATCCTCTGGAGTAACAGACACATCTGTACTGTGTTGCGCACCGATCTCACGCACATCGAAAATGCTGTTCAAAAACGCATTGTATCGGCGTTTGCTCGTGAAATCATACGTGTACAAAATGTGGCGGTTATCGTATGGCACAGCTGCAAATACCTTATAGTGCAGCTCCTTTTCCGGCAGATACACGGTGATATCGCCGTGCTCCGCCAGCGCATTCGATTCGGAATAGACCTGCTGCAGCTTGCCAAACATTGTGCCGGCAAGCATCTGATGCCCATAAAGCACCGTAGCGGGGTCGTCCATTTTTCCGTCGTTATAAGAGCTTTCGGAAAAGATTGCACCCATGGAGTTATCGTTTCCGTCGCTGTCGTGCGTCAGGTAGTAATCATCGTCCCCCGCGCGCTGCAAGATCGGAAAATCAAACTCCGTACCCGGAATGTACAGCCAAGCGTAAATATCCGGGTTTTCTTTCTGGAGTGACGCAAAGTCAATCGGACTCACATACGGCACTGCGGAATCTGTGGATGCGGAAGATACCGCTTCTGGCGTTGCTGTCGGTATAGCCGTAGCCGTAGCTTCTGGTGTGGGGTCTGCCGTTTCCGGCTGTTTTCCGCCGCGAAGCAGAAAAATACCGAGCACAATGCAGGTAGCGCCCAGTATCGCGACCAAAATGATCAGTGCGCGCTGTTTCACAGGCGTTCCCCCTTTCCTGAAAGATCCGGCAGGTTTCGTTGAAATTCGCGCCACACATCGCGCTCAACGGACTTTTGAATCACTTGTATTGCTTCTCCGAGTCTCGGAGGTCTTGCAGTCATGTTGTGGCAGTCGGAGCCCAGCACATCAATCTCGCCGCGCTGCAGCATCTTCACTGCTTTTCGTTTTGTCCTCCAGCTTAAAAAGAACAAAGCGTTGCATTGCATTTTCACGCCCTGCGCCCGTAACGCCTGCAATGCGTCACTGTTGTGAAACGGCAGGTAGCGCTCAATGTGTGCCAATAACACCTGTGTGTCCCGTCGGTTTTGAATCTCGGCCACTTCATTGGCCATGCGGCGGCTCCACTTTGCAAAAGGCATTTCAAGCAGCAGTATGTTCGTGTTTTGCAGCCATAGCGCTTCCAGTTCGTCAATACGGCTGACGCCGTCAAAGTAACAAACCTCTGCGCCAAGATAAACACGCGGCAAATCCGGCGTTAAAGCTTCCTGCAGCTGCGCGGCACAGGCAGCCCGCCGCTCCAAAAACTTCTGCGGGCTGTACTGCGAAGCGTAAAAATGCGGCGTTGCAGCGATTTCGGTGATGCCCTGCTCTGCGGAGGTCCGCAAAAGCTTCAGGCTCTCCTCCACACTACTGCTGCCGTCATCCATCTTCGGCAGAATATGGGAATGAATATCGAGCATGCGTTATTTCTCTTTTCCGTTTCCGGTCTTATTTTTCTCACCGTAGCCGTAGCCATAGTCGTAGCCATAGTTGTAATTTTTATAGTATTTTTTCTTTCCCTCCAACGCTGCGTTCGTCATCACGAAGCCCAAGATCTTCGCTTCCGCAAAGTGCAGCTGGCGCACGGTTTCTGCGACTGAACGGCGTGTAGCGTAATTCTGGCGCACAACAAGCAGCATGCCGTTCACGAGCTTCGATACAACGAGCGGATCGGAAACAGCCGTTACAGGCGGAAGATCCAACAGGATATAATCGAAATCACGACTCAGAACATCCAGTGTAATGCGCATCTGCTCGGAGCCGAGCAGCTCAGACGGGTTCGGCGGAATATCGCCTGCGGGAATTACCCACATGTTCTTGTGCAGCTCGCAGCGGCTGAGCACATCCGCGCCCGTACACTGGCCTGCAAGCAGGTTGGAAATACCCTTCTTTGTCTGAATGTGCAGACGTTTTGTGTACGTAGGCATACGCATATCCGCCTCAATGACAAGCACAAGCTTGCCGGCTTCCGCAATGGAATACGCAAGGTTCAGTGTGGTGGTGCTTTTGCCCTCGCCGCGCATAGAACTCGTTATTCCGATAATTCGGCATTTCTGCTCATCGGAAAGCGCAAAGTCAAGGTTCGTACGCAGAAGCTTGTATGCTTCGGAAGCTGCAAAGTTTAGGTTTTCACCGAGCATTGCGCCGTACTCGTAGTCGGAGGCTGCATTCCTATATTTTCTCATGCGTTTTCCTCCTTCCCACCTTTGCTGCCATCTCTATAATAGTAATAGTTGCTTTTCGAATTCTTCTCCGTCAGATCCGGCACCACAGCCAGCAGCGGAAGGTCAAACGTCACGCGTACGTAATCTTCGTTGTGCACAACATCGTCCAGAAGATACAGAACAGTAAACACGCCACAGCTCAGCACAAAGCCAAGCATTGCACCGAGCATCGTGTTCTTAGAAAGACTCGGCGAAGTTTTCTTGGACGGCACCACAGCGTAATCAACGATGCGCACGGAACTACCCTCTACGATGTCCGCAATGCGGTTCGGCAGCAGCTCTGCAATCGTGTTCGCAATCTTCTCCGCTTCTTCCGGACTCGCGCTCGTCACAGAGATGGAAAAGACCTCCGTGGAGTTCACAGCGCCGGCTTCGATCATACCGGAAAGCTGCTCGTAATCATACGGCAGATTTGCTTCCTTAATGACCTCCTCCAGTGTGCCACGGGTCTTCAAAATAACCATGTAGGTCTCAACAAGGCTCTGCGCTGCGGTTAAGTCACTCAGGTTCACCTGCGTGCTTCCGACGGAAATGGAACTGTTGTTCACATACATCATGGCGCTCGCCGTATAAAGCGGCGTGATGAAGAGCTTTGTGCCCGCAAATGCCATAGCAGCCGTGATAAGCGTCACAAGCACAATGGCCCATGCTTTGTGCCACAGGGCTTTTGCAAGCTGCAGCAGATCAATCTCTGTTTCGTTTTCTCTGTTATTACCCACTTGTTTTCCCCATTCCAAATTTTCTTTTTTCTGCACATCTGCGAACACCCTATATATAAAAGGAATACATTCGTTTTCCCATCAACGAAGGGAAGAAAATCAGTTGCACAAATTTATCCTTATTCTACTATATTTCGACGAGAAAATCAAGTGTATTCCCGCTATGCGTATTATCTTTTATGTGCAAACATGCGACCCCCCCCCGATTTTTTTGGTAAGTTTGACCGGCTTGACAAAGTTCAACTTAATTTTGTGCTTTTCGGCATTAACTCCCTATATTTTGTTCCATTACTCAAATTCACCTATTTACTTTATTGAAATTTTAATTCTATATTTTTTGCCATTAAACCGTGTGTTTCCTGCCGCGCGCTGCATTTTCCGATTACTGCCTTAATGTGTGTAATTAATTTGCATGTATTTTTTAAAATACTATCCAGCCTCTTAAAATAAGATGAATCAAAGTTGAAACAAAAATCACTTCTATTTGCCAAATATTTGAATTTCATTTAAATCCTGCATGATTATCATTCACCTAATATTGCTCTTTGAATTCACAGGCGCATCTAAGCTTTGCTTTTATATGTATTTTTTATAAAGTTTCAATGCTATGAGATAAAGCTAAATTTCTATGCTCCACTTTAAATCCATCAAAAAAAACATCCCCCCCTAAAACCAGAAAAACGCGCAGTTCGGTTTTTCATACGGATATACCCCCAATACTGGGTGTCCAGTATTAGGGGGCATATCCTACCAACTGCGCCTTTTTCACATTCGTGTATTTTGTTTTCAAGAAATTTCTCGGCGCCGCTTTGGCGCCGCTTTTATTTATACTGACGGATAAAATAAAAAATCCCAAACCTCTTATTTCTAAGAAGTTCGGGATCTCCGTGTGGTGCCGGTGGCGGGGGTCGAACCCGCACGATGTTGCCATCAACGGATTTTGAGTCCGTCTCGTCTGCCAATTCCAACACACCGGCTTAACAAAATTTATTATACGTTAAACCGGTGAAAAAAGCAAGTGTTTTTTTTATTATTTCGAATTTTATTCGTTTGCGGGCACAGAAACGTCAAAATAACGGTACTTTGCTTCGCAGTCCCCCTGCGCCGTAAGGCCCACAAAGCAGCCCGTAAACGTACAGTTCATGCACTCTGTGGAAAGCAGCTGCGTGCTGCCGGTGCCGATCTCTTTCATCTCTTTCCCGGCTTTACCCGCAAGGAACGTATAGCGCAGGCGGTTGGCCTTGATGCACAGCGTCAGCGTGTCCGTTTCCGGGAAGAACACCGGCTCGCTCTCGATCAGCATATCAACCACGCGGCGGCGCAGCGTGACCTCCATACCGCCGTTTTTACGCTCGGCAAACAGCTCATAGTGGTGCTCGTTCGTGTGGAAAACCGTCATGCCCGCTTTGCCGTCGCCGGAAAGCGTCATTTCGGTCGTATAGTTCAAACCAAACTGCTGTTGGCGCACACCGAAGAATGTGACCGTCTTCAGCTCGTCAAGCGTCGCCTCACTGCCGCGCAGTGTAACGCCGCTCTTATCAAATGTATACTTCATGCGGTCGGGTGTGCGCAGATAGCTCCAGCGCGGTGCAGGTGCAGCTGTGTTGAAATCATCGTGCCAACTGCGCGCAACACGCACGTTTCCTTCGCCCTCTGCCGTCATGATGGGCTGAATCTCCTTGCCACCGTATACGACCGGCCAGCCGTTCTCCTCCCATGTAACCGGCGCAATCATCGTCTCGCGGCCAGTGTGATGCAGCATGAAAACAGACGGACGAATGCCGTGAAACACCATCCACCACTTACCCTCCGGCGTCTCTACAAGGTCGGCATGTCCGAGCGCCTGAAACTCCACGCGGTGTGCATTGCGGTGCGTGAGGATTGGGTTGTGCGGACAAGATTCGAACGGGCCCCACACGCTTCTACTGCGCGCAATGGTCTCCATGTGGCCGTACTCCGTACCGCCCTCGGCAATCATCAAGTAATACCAATTGCCGATGCGGTACATGTGCGGTCCCTCCGGGCATTTGCCGCCGGTACCGTACCAAATGCACTTTGTCTCGCTCAGCTTTGCACCGGTCTCAAGATCAATCTCAAACTGTCCGATGCAGTTGTTGCCGTTTTCGTCCGTGTGTGTACCGGTGTAATATACTTTGCCGTCCGCATCCCAGAACAAAGACGGGTCAATGCCCTGATGGTCGATCCAGATCGGGTCGGACCACTCGCCGCGGATGTCATCTGTCCACACAAAAAAATTGCCGCCGCCTGTCACATTCGTCGTGATCATATAGAATCGGCCGTCGTGGTAGCGGATCGTCGGCGCAAAAATACCGCCGGAGGTGCGGCAGTCCACCAGCGGCAACTGGCTTTCGCGCGTCAAAACATAGCCAAGCTGCTCCCAATGCAGCAGGTCACGGCTATGCCAAAGCGGCACGCCCGGAAAAAACTCAAACGAGCTGTTGACAAGATAATAGTCTTCACCTACGCGGCAAATGCTCGGGTCCGGGTAAAAACCCGGCAGGATTGGATTTTCGTATGTCATGTGTACTCCTCCAAATTTAAACGTTTGGGCATATTGCTCTTGCCTCTTTTTCACTCTATAATAGTATATAGTCTGCGTTATCAAAAAGCAATGCGGATAAAAAAAACCCGGATAACTTCCGTTATCCGGGTACTGGCGGAGAGGATGCGACTCGAACGCACAATGCCTTGCGGCACACCACATTTCCAATGTGGCTCCTTACCATTAGAATACCTCTCCAAGCGACGGGTATTATTATAGCGCATGTCTTTCAAAAATGCAAGTGTTTTTTCAAAAAAATTTCATTTTATTTCCTTTTAGGCAATATTGTGCGAAATATTTGCACATTTATATATTAAAACTATATAGCAGGTTGTATCTTTTTCATTCAATTGTATGGCTCACGTATATTTTATGTAAAATTCGGCGAAAACAGGGTGCTTTTTCCTCTCGGGTTTGCTATAATAAAGTAAATATCTCAAGAATTCTTGCGGGCCCGCTTTCGGCGGCGCTCCGATTTAGTTGCTCTACATTGAAAGGCGGTGCTCATATTGAATAAAAAACTTTCGGGCGGGCCGGCTGCGGTCATCGAGATCGGCTCCAGTGCGGTGCGCATGCGTGTCTCGCAGTTAAAGCACGGCGAGATCGAAATGCTGGATTCTCTCGAATACCCTGTGTTCTTCGGCCACGAGGTCTTCACCACGGGACGCATCAGCTTTGAAAGCCTGCGCCAACTCTCCTCTATCCTCACAAAATTCACAACGGCGTTGGAGGGCTACAACTGCAAAAACGTGCGCGTGGTCTCCTCCACCGTGATGCGCGAGGCGGAAAACCGCTCGTTCGTCATCGATCAACTCAAAATTCACAACAATCTGCACTTGGAAATTCTGGAATACAGCGAAGAAAAAGCGCTCATCTGCTCCGAGATTATCCGGCTTTTAAAAGAAGAAAGCAAGATCGAGATGAAAGACGCGCTCATCGCGTATGTCGGCACGGGCAGCATCGGTGTTGCACTGTACGACGGCAAGGCAATCTGCACCTCGCAGAACATCCCCATCGGCTCCTTAAAGCTGCACGATGCCCTCGGTGCGCTCAGCCGCGAGTGCGACGATTTTTACCCCGCGGTCGAAGAATATCTCGACATCATTTTAAACCGCGTCGATATTCCGAAAAAAGACATTCGCAGCATCATTTTGACGGGTTCCGATCTGGAGCTTGTCGCCTCCGTGTGCGGCGCCGAAAAAAGCGACGACCTTTACACCATCTCCGCAAAGAAAATGCACACGGCGTATAAGGAAATCCGCATGATGTCCCATTCTGCCATCGCACGCCGCTACAACATTTCCGAAGAGCTTGCCGAAATTCTCTACACAGCGCTTTCTATATATACCGGCATGCTGCGCCTTTCGGACGGCGTGCAGAAGGTCATTTGCCCGGATATCGATATTTGCGATGCCATCACACGCCACATGCTCGTGCCGGGCGCGCAAAAAGAATACATTGCGCAAACAAACGAAAGCGCCATTGTTTCCGCAAAACGCATCGCGGCAAAATACAACTGCCACGGCGCACATTCCGACGCCATTTCGGAGTTTGCATGCACGCTTTTCGACAAATTCAAAAACCTGCACGGTCTGTCAAGTGACAAAAAAATCATTTTGCAGCTCGCGTCCATTCTGCACAGCTGCGGTCAATACATCAATGTGCGCATGCCGAACCAGTGCTCATTCGACCTCATTAAAGATCTCGACATTTTCGGCCTCACGCACGAACAAATTCTGCTCACAGCATTCGTCGCCGGCAGCGATGAGTTCACCATGCCGAATGTTGCTGATGCAGGTGCAATCCCGATGACGGAAGAACGCCGTTTGGAAATCTTAAAGCTCGTTGCCATCTTCCGCCTTGCAAACGCGCTCGATAAATCGAAGCGCCGTAAGCTGCGCATCAGTAAAATCCGCATTACAAACGAAAAGCTGGAGATCAAAGCCGTCGCTTCCGGCAGTGCCCTGCTTGAAAAATGGGCGTTTGAGGAATGCGCCGGTCTCTTTAAGGAAGTATTCGGTCTCAGCCCCGAGCTGCAAATCAAAAGCGAGCTGCTGAAATAACGAAAGGACGGAAACCATGTCTGATAAAAAGAATTACTATTATAACCGCGAGCTGAGCTGGATGGACTTCAATGCGCGCGTTTTGGAAGAAGCCCAAAAGAAAGATAACCCCCTCATGGAGCGTTTGCGCTTCCTTGCCATCACCGGCTCCAACCTTGATGAATTCTTCATGGTGCGCGTGGCCGGTGTAAAAAGCCAGATCGCCTCAAACTACACAAAGCCGGATGATTCCGGCATGACGCCGAAGGAGCTTCTCTCGGCGCTCGATAAAAAAACGCACGCCTTTATGGAAAAGCAGTATTCCTGCCTATACCGCTCTATTTTGCCGGTCCTCAAAAAGCAGGCGGGAATCGAGTTCCGCACGCCGGAAAAGCTCACGCACGAGCAAAGAGCCTTTACGGACGAGTATTTTCATCGCGTGCTGTTCCCCGTGCTGACGCCGCTCGCCGTAGACAGCAGCCGCCCGTTCCCGATGCTCGCAAATAAAAGTCTGAACCTCGCCGTGCGCCTTTCTTCCAAGGAAAACAAGGGTGAAAAGTGCTTTGCCGTCGTGCAGGTACCGTCCATTCTGCCGCGCTTTACGGAGCTGCCCGCAGACGGCGACACACGCTGCTTCATCCTGCTCGAGGACATCATCACCGATTATCTTGAGGAGCTTTTCGAGCTGCACGAGATTAAAGCCGTGTGCCCGTTCCGCATCACGCGCAACTCCGATCTCACCATCGACGAGGAAGCGGACGACTTTATGTATGAGATTGAAAAGTCCATCAAGCGTCGTAAGCGCGGCCGTCCCGTGCGCTTGGAACTCTTGCAACACACCGATGAAGATACCCGCAAATTTCTCATAAAAGCGCTGAACATCAATGAAAACGGCATCTACGAGGTGCAGGGACCCATTGACCTCACGTTCTTCTCGAAATTTGCGAATATCCCGGGCTGCGAAAAACTCTGCTTTGCGCCCATTCGTCCCACCACACCCCCGGGCGATTTCTTCGGCTACACCGATATTTTCAGGGCCATCCGTGAGGGCGACCGCCTTGTTCACCATCCATATGAGACATTCGACTGTGTCGTGCAGTTCATCGCACAAGCCGCAGAAGACGAAAACGTACTCGCCATTAAGCAGACGCTCTACCGCGTCAGCGGCAACTCGCCCATCATCGCGTCGCTCATCAAAGCCGCCGAAAACGGCAAACAGGTCACGGTGCTTGTCGAGCTGAAAGCGCGCTTTGACGAAGAAAACAACATCAACTGGGCAAAGAAGCTCGAAAAAGCCGGTTGCCACGTCATTTACGGTCTGACCGGCCTCAAGACCCACTGCAAAATTGCGCTCGTTGTCCGCCGCGAGGAAGACGGCATCCGCCGCTACCTGCACCTCGGCACCGGCAACTACAACGACTCCACCGCGAAAATTTATACCGACCTCGGCCTGTTCACCTGCAACGAGCAGTTCGGCGCAGACGCGTCCTCCCTTTTCAATGTCATCACCGGCTATTCCCGTCCGCCGGAGTACAAGCACTTCATCGTTGCGCCGCACGGCATGCGCAGCTTCTTTGAGTACATGATCCGTCAGGAGACCGAAAACGCCAAAAAGGGTTTGCCCAGCGGCATCACGGTCAAAGTCAACTCCCTCGTTGACCCGAAGATCATCGAGCTTCTCTATGAAGCCTCCAAGGCCGGTGTACGCGTGCAGCTTATCGTGCGCGGCATCTGCTGCCTCATTCCGGGCATCGAAGGCGTCAGCGAGAACATCACTGTCATGAGCATTGTCGGTCAGCTTCTGGAGCACAGCCGTATCTTCCGCTTTGAAAATGCCGGCAACCCGCGCATTTACATGGGCAGCGCGGACTGGATGCCCCGCAATCTCGACCGCCGCGTGGAGCTTGTTTTCCCCATCGAGGACGAAACACAGAAGGCCCGCGCCTTCGGCATTCTCGATACCATGCTGAGCGACACCACAAACGCCCGTTTCATGCAGAGTGATACAAGCTACGAGCACGTTGACCTGCGCGGCAAGAAGAAAATCAGCTCGCAGCTTACATTCTACCACGAAGCACAGGCGCGTCTGAAAGAGCTGCAGTCCATCGAAAAGGACAGCGTTTTGATCCCGATTCACTCCGCGGAAGAATAAAGCTTGCATAGTTGTAAATAAAAGATTATAATAGAATAAATTGAGCGGACTTCGGCGCGTTTTGCTGTCCGCACACCACAACGAAAGGTTGAGGAACGATGAAAAGAATCGGTATTTTAACAAGCGGCGGCGACTGTCAGGGCCTCAACGCCTCCATTCGCGGCGTTGCAAAGTCGCTTTACGAAGAATTCGGCAACGACGTAGAGATTTACGGCATCAAAGACGGCTATAAAGGTCTTATTTTCGGCGAATACAAGCTGATGAAACCGGAAGATTTCTCCGGCATCTTAACGCTCGGCGGCACCATTTTGGGTACCTCCCGCCAGCCGTTCAAACTCATGCGCGTCATTGATGAAAACAGCGTCGATAAAGTCAAGAACATGAAGGATAACTACAAGAAGATGAAGCTCGACTGCCTCGTCATCCTCGGTGGCAACGGCACACAGAAAACCGCAAACCTTCTGCGCGAGGAAGGCCTCAATGTCGTCTCCCTGCCGAAGACCATCGACAACGACGTCTGGGGCACCGATATGACGTTCGGCTTCCACAGCTCCGTGGAGATTGCGACGAATGTCCTCGACTGCATTCACACCACCGCCACCTCCCACGGCCGCATTTTCTGCGTGGAGATCATGGGTCACAAGGTCGGCTGGCTGCCGCTTTATGCCGGCATCGCGGGCGGCGCAGATGTGATTTTGCTGCCGGAGATCCCGTATGATATTGACAAAATCGCAAAAACATTGGATAATAGAATCGCAAACGGCAAGAAGTTCTCCATTCTCGCTGTAGCCGAGGGTGCGCTATCCAAGGAAGAAGCCGCCATGAAGAAGAAGGACTTCAAAAAGGCGCGTGCCGAAATGAAGTACCCGTCCATCGTGTACCGCCTTGCAGACGAGCTTGCCTCCCGTGTGGATAACGAGATCCGTGTCTGCGTACCGGGTCACTTCCAGCGCGGCGGCAGCCCGTGCGCCTACGACCGCGTGCTCTCCACACGCTTCGGCGCGGCAGCCGCAAGGCTCATCCGCGAGAAGAACTACGGCAACATGGTCGGCCTTGTCAACGGCAAGATCGTCCCGGTGCCGCTCAGCGAGGTCGCAGGCAAGCTGAAAACCGTCCCGGTCGATTGCGAAGAAATCCTCGCAGCCCGTGAGATCGGCATTTCCTTCGGCGACTAAATTCGCACAAAACGTCAAAAGAGACGTTTTAATAAAAAGGATTGTATTGAAAGGATTGACCCACATGAAATTTTCCGTCAGTATGTACAGCTACATGCAGAAGATCCGCTCCGGCGAGGCTACTCCGTTTGAGCTGATTGCGAAGACCAAGGAACTCGGCTTTGATGCCATTGAGTTTGTCGATTTCACCGATTTCGGCACCGGCACCAAGGAAGAGCGTCTCGCTCACGCCGAAGAGCTCCGCAAGGAATGCGAGCGCGTCGGCCTTGAGATTTCCGCACTCGTCATGAGCTGCGACTTCATCACCGGCAGCGACGGCGACCTCGATAAAGAGATTGCTCGCGTCAAGGATTACGTCGACATCGCACACGTCCTCGGCGTCACCCGTATGCGCCACGACGCAGCCATTGGCTATGCACGCAACTCCGGTGACTTCTGCCCGTTTGATACAATGCTCCCGCGCCTCACAAAGGCCTGCAAGGAAATCACCGAGTACGCTGCACAGTTCGGCATCCGCACCATGGTCGAAAACCACGGCTTCTATGTGCAGGATTCCGAGCGTGTCGAGAAGCTCTACGCAGCGGTCGACAACAAAAACTTCGGCCTCCTCACCGATATGGGCAACTTCCTCTGCGCAGATGAGGACCCGGCTTCCGCATTTGCAAGAGTTGCGCCGTATGCGTACTATGTCCATGCAAAGGACTTCATCGTAAAGCCGTTCACGGATGCCGATCCGGGCGAAGGCAGCTTCCGTTCCCGCGGCGGCAAGTATCTGCGCGGCACTATTGTCGGCCACGGCAATGTACCGATCAAGCAGTGCATGTATCAGCTGAAGCGTGCAGGCTATGACGACTGCATCTCCATCGAGTTTGAGGGCATGGAGCCCGTCTTTGATGCACTGCGCATCGGCCTTGCAAACCTCAAGAAGTATTGGGCTGAGGTCTGATCCCCCCTATATTCTAAAAACCTGATTTAAAGTTTGGGCTTCGTGTCTTTTCGGCACGGAGCCTTTTCTTATGCCCCTAACGGGAGATGTCATATCACATGTTATACCACTTTGAAATTAACTTCTCTTCTTTTTCGAATCCTATCATTTTAGCACGGACAGAGAAAACAGAGCTTTTTTGTTCCCCCGCTTGCAATACCACTCAGAAAGGTGTACAATAAAAATGAATTTTGCGCATCTGTGTCCTGCATAGCTGCACAAGAACTTAAGGAGTGATTGAAAATGTCCGTTAAAGAAAAATTTCTGGATTACGTAAGCTACGACACCCAGTCCGATTCTTCCAGCACCACCATGCCCTCCACTATGAAGCAAAAGCTGCTCGCACAGCACCTTGCCGATGAAATGGTCGCCATGGGTATTGAAGACGCACACATGGACGAGTGGGGTTATGTTTACGGCACCATTCCCGCAAACTGCGAAAAGAAGAACGTCGTCGGCTTCATCGCGCACATGGATACCGCAGAAGAAGTCTCCGGCGCAAACGTCAAAGCCCGCGTTATTGAAAATTACGACGGCGAAGACATTGTCCTCAACAAAGAGCTCGGCATCGTCACCGACGTTGAAAATTTCCCGATTCTCAAAAAATTCAAGGGTAAAACGCTTATCGTTACCGACGGTACCACCTTGCTCGGCGCAGACGACAAGGCAGGCGTAGCCGAGATCATGCAGGCTGCGGAAGACATCATCAAAAACAACCTCCCCCACGGCGAAATCCATATCGCATTTACCCCGGACGAGGAAATCGGCGCAGGCCCGAATAAGTTCGACGTCAAGGGCTTCGGCTGCGATTTCGCCTACACGCTCGACGGCGGCGAGCTTGGCGGCCTCGATTATGAAAACTTCAACGGCACCTCCGCCGATGTGGAGATTACCGGCAGAAGCGTGCATCCGGGCAGCGCAAAGAACAAGATGATCAACGCAAGCCGCGTCGCTATGGAGTTCGCTTTCCTGCTGCCGAGCCGCGAAGTGCCGGAAAACACCGAGGGCTACGAAGGCTTTGCGCATCTCAACAACATGGAGGGCGACGTAGAGCACGCTCACCTGCACTACATCATCCGCGACCACGACCGCGACCTTCTGGAAGCGAGAAAGGATAAATTCAACCTCGCGGCCGAGTTCATCAACCGCAAGTACGGCTTAGAGCTCGTCAAGGTCACACTGAAGGACGCATACTCCAACATGAAAGAAATGATCCTGCCGCATCAGGAAATCCTCGACGTTGCCCGCGCCGCCATGCGCAAAAACGGCGTAGAGCCGGTCACCACCCCCATTCGCGGCGGCACAGACGGCGCACGTCTGTCCTTTATGGGTCTGCCCTGCCCGAACCTCTGCACCGGCGGCGAGCTTGCACACGGCAGAAACGAATTTGCCGTTCTGGAAGAGATGGAGACCATCGTCGAGATCGTCAAGTCCATCGCAGAGCTCGTTGAATAATGGAAAAGGAATCTGAAACTATGCTGCGATTTGGAACGATCGGCACCGGCTGGATCGCGAACAGCTACGTAGACGGCGCTTTGGACAGCGGCCTGTGGCAGCTCACCGCCGTTTACTCCCGCACAAAAGAAAAAGGTCTGGCTTTTGCTGCGCCTTACGGCGTTAAAACCGTCTTTACCGACCTCGAAGAAATGGCCGCAACGGACAAAATCGACGCGGTGTATATCGCAAGTCCGAACAAACTGCATATTGAGCAGGCACGTGTTTTTCTGGAGCACGGCAAGCACGTCATTTGCGAAAAGCCGCTTTCCGCCCACGCAAAAGATGTAGCAGAGTTGCAGGCGCTTGCAAAAGAGCGCGGGCTCGTCTACCTTGAAGCCATCATGTTCATGCACCTGCCGCAGAGAAAGCTTTTGGAAGAAGCCTTAAAAAAGATCGGCGATATCTCCGTGGCGAAGATTGATTTCTGCCAGCGCTCTTCAAAGTACGATGCGTACCTTGCGGGCAGCCTGCCGAATATCTTTAACCCCGCGCTCGAGACCGGCGCTTTGATGGATCTCGGCGTTTATTGCGTCTATCCCGCGCTGTATCTGTTCGGTAAGCCGCAGAACACGCTCGCCATGTCGCATTTATTGGCGTCCGGCGCAGACGGCAGCGACGTTGTTGCCATGCAGTACCCGGATAAGCTCGTGAACCTCGTGTTCTCCAAGGTCGGTCAGGCCGGCGCGAACACGGATTTTCAGGGCACAAACGGCACTGTATCCGTAGAGTCCATCTCAAAACTCGCCAACATCTCCATCCGTTATAACAACGGCACCGTGGAGGAAGTTTGCGGCGAAGAAGAAAAATTCAAGCTGATGGGCTACGAAGCGAAGGATTTTTACCGCTATATTACAGAACCCGAAGCTTCCCGCGCGGAATACGAGCAGTGCTCCGCCCTCGCTTACGACGTTTCCGTCTATATGGAAGAAATCCGCAAGCTCGCGAACATCCGCTTCCCCTCCGACAACTAAAACATAAAACAAAACGGCACCGCATGATGAGGTCTTTTCCCGTGCGGTGTCGTTTTCGTATGGAGTGAATTCAGTTCTTAGCGTCTCTTTTGTCCTTTTTACGCGGGCTTTCCGGGTCTTCATCTGTGTGCCGAATATCCTGCATTACGTCCCATGGCGTCAGCATACCGAGCAGCGGCTCATCTCGGCTCCCCGTCTTCGTGATGAAAATGACCGAAAGGCGTTTGTTGCGACCGCGTATCTTCTCAAACATACGCCGTGCCTCAATGCAGGTCGTTTTCTCGTCGACAAACGCAAAGTTTTCCACATGCTTTTCTACGGCCAGCATTTTCCCAAGCTGTGAAAGCGTCGTTTCCTTCGTGATGCGCAAGGTTGGGTCACGCAAAATGCACGAAAAGATTGTGGACACGCTGAATACACCGAGAAATTTCTCTTTTTCTATAACCGGAATGTGCGAAAAGCCGCTCTTGTCCATGCTTTCCATCAAATTTAAAACGCGAGAGGAAAGCCTTGCACAGCGAATGCTGCTGCCTTTTGTCGCAAAGTCGAGTGCAAGCGGCGGACGGCAAACGTAGTCGAGCGCCTCCCGCAGTGCTTCCACCACCGGCTCGCTCGGCTCCACGATCGGCTCGCCGCCGAGGTTCGCATTGTGCGTCATCAAATTGCGGATTTCCCGGCAGAGATTCAACGTCTCGCGCACAGGCGCGCTTTCATAATGGTTGATGTATTCAAAAACCACGCTGGAATACCGCCGCTGCTTTGCGGTGCTGAACTTTACCTCAAGTTCATCCTCCAGCTGTTTATATAAATCGATAAATTCATCGCTGCGCATGGATCACACTCCTTTTTTTCAAGAATACCACAAAAAACGCCTCCGCGCAAGGCTTTGCAGATAACAAAAAACCCGATACAAATCGTACCGGGTTTCTGGAGCTGATGGTCAGAATCGAACTGACAACCTGTTCATTACGAGTGAACTGCTCTGCCATTGAGCCACATCAGCATATTGGGTTTTGCAACGTTTATTATTATACCGAATTTTCTCCGTAAAGTCAACCCCTATCGCGAATTTTCTTTTAAAAAAATTTCGTGTGGACAAAATCCGCCTACGCCGGGCGGTTTACGGTTGTAACCACGCACAATGTGTGGTACAATGATACATACAGAAATTCAGGATGGGAAAGGGCGGCTTTTCATGGGTTATAAGCTGGAGCTCGGCGCATGGAGCGCGGTTTTCGCCGTGCCGAACGCGCTTGTAGATCGATATATCAAGGAGGCGGACGGAGATCAGCTCAAGGTCATGCTGTGGCTTCTGCGCCATAACGGGCGGCCGTATGCGGCGGAGGATCTTGCAGCCGCGCTCGGCATCACCCCGCAGCGTGTCGATACCGCGCTCGGCTTTTGGACGAAAAGCGGCCTCATTTGCAGCGTTGACACCCCACTGGATACCGCCCTCACGCCGAATCACGTGGAGAGCCCCACGCCCATCGCACCGCAGCCAAAGGCCGCTCCAACACAGCCGCAGCGCCCCACCGCGCCGAAGCGTATGCTGCGCCCGGACGGGCTTTATATCTCGGAGCGCGTAGAGTCCTCCCCGGAGATTCGCCGCCTTGTAGAGGAAGCGCAGAACCTGCTCGGCAAAACGCTTTCCCCCGCGCTTTCCGGCACGCTCATTCAGGCGCACGAAGATTACGGCCTGCCGTGCGAAGTCATTTTAATGCTTATCGCCTACGCGAATAAGATTGGCCGCGCAAACACGAGCTACATCGAATCCACCGTGCGCAACTGGGCAGATTCCAACATTTTAAGCATCGCCGCCGCCGAGGAAAAGCTGCGCGAGCTCGACGAGACCGCCATCGCATGGAAGCGCTGTGAAAATGCGTTCGGCATCACCTCCCGCCGCGCACCCAGCAAAAACGAGAGCCAGTTTGCTCACAGATGGGTGTTCGAGTGGCGCATGCCCGATGAGCTTCTAAACGAAGCCTATAACCGCTGTGTGGATAACACCGGCAAGGTCAACATGAAATACATCAACGCCATTTTGGAATCGTGGCACAACGCGGGCATCCATACCTTGAAAGAAGCCGTGGATGAAAGAATTGCCGCCGAAGCCCGCCGCGAGGGTGCGCATAAGCCTTCTTATGACCTTAACGAATACGAAAAATACGATATTTTTGCTACGGAGAAATAAACCATGGGATATGCAAGGCAGGTCTACACGCAAGCTGAAAATGAATTAAACAGACGTCGCACCACCGCGCAGGATAACGCACAGCGCCGCTTAGAGAACTTCTACGCCGTCTGCCCCGAAGCGGAGGACGTGCGCAGACGCATCGCTTCCACAGCAAGTCGGGCGGCTATGGCCGTTTTGCGCAGCGGCAACGCGCGAGAGACCATGGAAGCTTTAAAAAATGAAAATCTTTCGCTGCAAAAGCAGTTTGCCGATCTCCTCGCCGCGCACGGTCTCACCCGCGCTGACATCGAGCCGCAGTACACCTGCAAGCGCTGCGAAGATACCGGCTATGTAGACGGCCGCATTTGCTCCTGTTACCGCAGTTTATTAAAGCAGATCGCCTACGAAAACCTAAACCGTATCTCCCCGCTGACGCTCTCGTCCTTTGAGGATTTCTCCCTGCTCTATTATTCCGATGTTTCCGTAAACGGCGAGCGTTCCGACCGCGAGCAAATGCGCAACATTTACGACTTCTGCCGGCGCTACGCAGACAACTTCAAAAAGGACAGCGGCAACCTGTTTTTCACAGGCGCTACGGGTCTCGGCAAAACGCACCTTTCCCTCGCCATCGCCGCAGAAGCCATCAATAAGGGGTTCGGCGTAGTGTATGGCACGGCGCAGACTTTTGCCCTTGCTCTCGAGCGCGAGCGCTTCACCCGCACCGAAGAATCCGGCGGCGATACGCTCGATCTTTTAAACGACTGCGACCTGCTCATCATCGACGACCTCGGCATGGAAATCTCGTCATCTTACATCACGGCAACAATCTACAATGTGATTGATACGCGCATCACGCTGAAAAAGCCGACCATCATCAGCACAAACCTCTCCATGCAGGAGCTCGAAAAACGTTACAACGAGCGCTTCACTTCGCGCATAATCGGATTCTACGACCGCTTGATCTTCCGTGGTAAAGACATCCGCATGAAGAAAAAGCTCAATCCGCAAAACAAACAAAATTAGCACGCAAGCAAAAAGCCGAACGGCATCGGAGCTTTCCCCGCCGTTCGGCTTTTATAATTTATTCTAATACTTCGCGGATTCAATCTCTTCAATCACGCCGCGCACGGCTTTCTCCACCGCGCCATCTTCAAACGGCACCGGAATGCCGACATAATGCAGCAGATCAAAATAGCCCAGCGTGCCACCCGCTTTGCACAGCTTCAAATAACGTGCCCAAGCGCTCTCGCGGTCTTTCTTCATCTCGTCATAGAAGAAGAATGTGCAAATCTGCGCCAGCGCGTAATCGATATAATAGAACGGGTAGAGGAAAATGTGCTGCTTCTGCATCCAAAAACCACCGTTTTCCAAGAATGCGTTGCCGTCATAATCGCGCCACGGCATATATTTTTTCTCAATGCTGCGCCACACACCGCGGCGTTCCTTCGCCGTCATCTTCGGGTTCTTGTATACCTCGTGCTGGAACTCATCCACGCACGCCATGTACGGGATAACGGCCAGTGCGTCGCACAAATGTGCATAACGGTATTCGTCCGCGCGGTCGCCGAAGAATTTATCCATCCACGGGTAGGTGAAAAACTCCATCGACATCGAATGGATCTCGCACACCTCGCTCGTAGAGCCCTGCAAAACGCCGATCGGAATCAAGCGCTCGCCGAGATATGCCTGGAACGCGTGGCCAGCCTCATGCGTCAAAACGTCCACGTCTGCAGAAGTACCGTTAAAGTTCGAAAAAATGAACGGTGCTTTGTATTCCGGCAAAGATGTGCAGTAGCCGCCAAGGTGCTTGCCCGGGCGCGTCTCAAGGTCAAACAGCTCGTACTTCGTCATGAAGTCGAAGAATTCCTTTGTTTCGGGCGAGAGCGCGCCGTACATTTCGGTCGCCTGCCCCACCATATAATCTTTGCCGCCGATAGGATCTGCGTTGCCGCCTGCAAATGTCAAACTCTCATCGTAGTATTTGACGGAATCCAAACCGAGGCGCTTTGCCTGCGCCTTGCGCATGCGGTCCACCGCCGGCGTGATAACCGTGCGGATCTGCTCGCGGAACTTCTCCACGTGCTCGGGCGTGTAGTCCAGTCTGCCCATATTGCGGTACGCAAGCTCGGTGTAATTGTCATAGCCGAGCTTCTTCGCCATCTCTACACGCACTTCGATGAGCTTATCGTACAACTCATCGAGCTTGTCGGAAACGCCCTCGTAAAGGTTCGCCCACTTTTCAAACGCTTCTTTGCGCTCCTCGCGGTCAGTGCTCTCCATATGTTTTAAAAGGCCGTAGAAGTTGCAGGTCTCGCCGCGAAAATCCACCTTGCAGGAAGCTGCAGCCTTGGAATACTCCACGGAAAGCTCCGATTCTTTCACAAGCTCCGGGATAATGCGCTCGTCCTGCGTCTTGAGGTCGTTTTCCAAAACCGCGATGAAATGCGCGCCATATTCCTTTTCAAAGTCCGCACGGAACGGGCCGTTCACAATGTCTTCCTTCATCGCCTTCTCCGCCGGAATCAAGTTCGGCAGATTTTCGTTCAGGTACGCCATTTCCGCTTCGTAGAATTCATCTGTCGTGTTCATCGTGTTGCGGATGCTGCAAAGCGACGCAATCGTAGACAAGTGCGTGTCGAGCTTTTCAGCGTCTAAAAACACCTTTTTCGCTTCCTCAAAGGTCTTTGCTGCCTTAAATGCCTCGCTGTACCGCTTATATTCCTCCACTGCCGCCGCAATGTCCGGTCGGGTGTACGGAAGTTCACTGAATTTCTGCACAACAATACGCTTCCTTTCCAAAATCTATTTGCGCTTATCATACCACTGCTTCGCACATTTTGCAAGCTGTTTTTGTTTATCCTGCACAGCAAAATGTGTTCTATGCAAAAAGAGACCGCGCACAAAGCCCGATCTCTATCTTTGAGATAAATTTTAAGTTATTTCAGCTCGCCAACAACCTCACGAATGGACTTCGCCAGAATATGGAGGCCCTTTTCCAGCGTATCCATCGGCACCTTCAGCTCCGGCATGATCTTTACAACGGAATCGCGGCGGCCTACACGCTCCACGATGAGGCCGTTTTCAAACGCCTTGTGAATGACTGCCTTCGCAACATCGCCCTCAAACGCGCCGAAATCCACACCCCACAGCAAACCGATGCCGCGTGTCGTGATGCGACTGTCAATCGTCTCAATGTTCTCCTTGAGAAACTTCTCCACAAACGGCGCACGTTCACGAACCGCGTCTTCCACGTGCTCGTTCAGCATAAACTCCAGACCCGCTTTCGCTGCGACCAAAGACAGCTGATAGCCGCGGAATGTGCCGTTGTGCTCGCCCGGCTTCCACTGGTCAAGCTCCGGGCGCAACAGCGTCAACGCAAACGGCATGCCATAGCCGCCGATGGACTTCGAGAGCGTCACGATGTCCGGCGTGATGCCTGCGCGCTCAAACGAGAAGAACCAGCCGGTACGGGAAGCACCCACCTGCACGTCATCGACAATCATCAAAATGTCGTACTTGTCGCACAGTGCGCGCACGCGGCGCAGCCACTCATCGGGCAGCACATAAATACCGCCGTCCGCCTGCGTCGTTTCCAAAATGATTGCCGCCGGCTTCTCCACGCCGGAGTGGTCGTCCGTGATCAGGCGTTCCATATATGCCACGGTGTCGAGCTCCGGGAACATATACGGTGCCGGAATATGCGTCACGTTGTAAAGCGGCACGCCTGCACCCTTGCGGGAGTCCGCATTCGTTGTCAGCGCTAAAGAACCCAGCGTCATGCCGTGGAACGCACCCATCAGTGCAAAGACATTGTTGCGCTTCTTTACCTTGCGAGCCAGCTTCAAGGCCGCTTCCACCGCATTTGTGCCGGTCGGGCCTACAAACTGAATTTTATAGTCAAAGCCGCGTGGGCGAATGACTTCATTTTCAAAATATTCGATGAATTCGCGCTTCGGTTTTGTGTACATATCAAGCGCGTGCATCACGCCGTCGTTTTGTAAATATTCAACGACCTTCTCTTTGATGTATGGGTTGTTATGCCCGTAGTTCAGTGCGCCGGAGCCGCAAAAGAAGTCGATATACTCCTTGCCGTTCTCATCCGTCTGGATAGAGCCCTTCGCCTTGACAAAGACCGTCGGGAAGTTACGGCAGTAAGAGCGAACTTCGGATTCATACGTTTCAAATGCTTTCGTGTTGTTTGTACTCATGTAGTACCATCCTTTCTACCATGCCATCTGCATGATTCAGCGATCACACGCGTTATGCGTGGGGCTACGTTTTTCCCGCTCATGAGTTTTGAAGCGAGAGTCAGCGGTCGTTCGGCCAATGTGTAATAGAAATTTTGGCCGGATCCATACGGCACGCACAAATCGTTTTGTGCGATACCGTGATTAAGTTTACCACACTTGTCCGAAAAAAGAAAGGTCTTCTTTCGTAAAAACACATATATCTCTGCAAAAATTCTGCAAAAAAGAGCAGCGCCCGCAAAAGACGCTGCCCAAATTTACAAAATCTAAATTTATTCGATGTTCTCGCCGAGCGTACCCTGGCTGAGCGCCTTCAGATACGCCGTGATGAAATCATCAAGGTCGCCGTCCATTACCGCGCTGATGTTGCCCTTTTCGCAGCCCGTGCGGTGATCCTTTACGAGCGTGTACGGCATGAAGACATAGGAGCGAATCTGGCTGCCCCACGTGATCTCCTTCTGCTCGCCCTTAATGTCGGAGATTTTTTCAAGGTGTTCACGTTCCTTGATCTCAACGAGCTTAGAGATAAGCATTTTCATAGCCACGTCGCGGTTCTGGTACTGGCTGCGTTCCACCTGGCAGGAAACGACAATGCCCGTCGGAATGTGGATCAAACGCACAGCCGAAGAGGTCTTGTTGACCTTCTGTCCGCCCGCACCGCTCGCACGGTACACTTCCATCTTAATATCGTCCGGGTTGATTTCCACGCTGAGGTCCTCGTCAATCTCCGGCATAACCTCCAGAGAGGAGAATGAAGTGTGGCGGCGGCCTGCGGAATCGAACGGCGAGACGCGCACCAAACGGTGAACGCCCGCTTCACTCTTCAAAAAGCCATAAGCATTTTCGCCCTCGACAAGGATGGAAGCGCTCTTCAGGCCCGCTTCGTCGCCCTCAAGGTAATCGAGCGTAGAAACCTTAAAGCCGTGACGCTCACCCCAACGGTTGTACATACGGAACAGCATCTCGGCCCAGTCCTGTGCCTCCGTGCCGCCGGAACCCGCATGGAACGTCAAAATCGCGTTCTTACTGTCATATTCGCCGGTGAGAAGCGTTGTCAGACGCATCGTCTCAATCTCTTTGCCGATGGCCTCCACTTCCTCCTGTGCCTCCGGCAAAAGAGAAAGGTCTTCTTCCTCATTGCCCATTTCAATGAGCGTCAGCGTATCTTCGCAGCGGGAAACAAGGTTCAGATACGTCTCGTCCTTCTGCTTTAACGCAGCAGTCTTCTGCAAAATCTTCTGTGCAGATTCCATGTTGTCGTAAAAGCCCGGCTCCGCCGCCTTGTTTTCCAGCATCTCCGCTTCTTCACGCAGTCTTTCAAGGCCCAGCGCGTCCTTCAATTCATCCAGCGCCGCCTGCTTTTCATTCAGTTCATGTTTTAATACTTCATATTGCAGCATACGTTTTCGTTACCTTTCAAAAATATCCGTCCAAACCCGCCTTCAAACATTTCACGGCGGCGTTCAGCTTAAATGTGCGCAAATCTCTGTTTATTATAATAGATAACCCGCCGTTTGTAAATAGAAAAAATGCGGGAAAACGCACGGTTTCGCTGAAATCTTTATATTAGCCTTTCTTGAAGTTTTACTTCGTTTTCTCGCTGAATTATTAACAGTCTGAAAATTTGCACGCTTTGCATTGCGATTGCGGGCATTTTGTAGTATTATATGAGTAAGAAAATAATTCTGGCAGTATTCTGACCGTCTTTCGAATATTGCCAACCGAATTTTGGAGGTTCTGTTTTGGACTACAAAGGCATCAAGTGTCCCGTGTGCGACAAGCCGTTTACGGAAAATGACGATATCGTCGTTTGCCCGGTCTGCGGTGCACCGTACCACAGAGGCTGCTATAAAGAAAAAGGTGTGTGCATTTTCACAGATCTGCACGAAAGCGGCAAGACTTGGGCGCCGCCTGTTCCGCCGGACGCGCCGAACACGACCAGTGAGCTTAAAGACAAGGAATGCCCGAACTGCGGCACCTTAAACGCCCACAGCGCGCTGTTCTGCAACATCTGCGGCACTTCCCTCACCGGCGCGCCGGATGAACACCGCAACACGGGCTACAACACGCAGCAAAATCCGAATAACGCGAACAATCCGAACGGCAGTTATCCCCCGCCGCAAAACAGCGCAAACTATCAGAGCCGCGGCTTTGGCGGCGTGCCGTTCGCGTTCGACCCCATGGGCGGCGCAAATCCCGCGGAATTTGTTGCAGATAACGTCACCTACGGCGACGTCAGCAAGGTCGTGCAGCAGAATACGGCGTATTACCTTTCCGTGTTCCGCAATATTAAGTCTTTCGGGCGCAGCAAGTTCAATTTCAGCGCGTTCCTGTTCTCCGGCGGCTGGCTCCTGTATCGCAAGCAGTACAAGGCGGGCATCATCACAACGACAATCATGTTCCTTTTATATATCGCGAACCTGATGCTCTCGTGTTTCGTCGTCAACCCCATCACGACGCACGTCATCGATAACGCCGGCGTGTCTTCATCGGATCTCAGCTACGTGCAGCTTGCAAACCTGCTTTCGCAGTACTTGATGGATAACCCCTCACAGTATCTTTTGTTCTGCCTGCCGCTTTTGTGCAGCGCCCTGATGCTCGGCATTATGATCTTCGTCGGCGTGCGCGCAAACCGCATGTATTTAAATCACTGCGTCCGCACCGTGCAGGAGATTAAAAGCGTCAGCAATACGGAAACCGACCTTTCCGCAGAATACACCGCACGCGGCGGCGTGAACGTTGTCGTAACGTTTTGCCTGCTCGCCTGCTACATGATCCTGCGTTGGATTCCGCTCTTTTTGACTTGATTCCAACTTAAAAGCGACATTACCGCTTACGGCTTCACGCGGTAATGTCGTTTAAAATAAAACACATTTGGAAAATAGGAAGTATATTTGGAGGTATTGATTTATGAAAACCGTCAGAAAAGCCGTCATCCCCGCAGCAGGCCTCGGCACACGCGTGCTCCCGGCATCGAAAGCGATGCCCAAGGAAATGCTGCCCATTGTGGATAAGCCCGCTATCCAGTTTATTGTGGAGGAAGCGGTCCGCGCCGGCATTACGGATATTCTCATCATCACAAACCGCGGCAAATCCATTATGGAAGATCATTTCGACCGCGCCCCGGAGCTTGAGGAGCGTCTGCTCGCAAGCGGCAAAAAAGAAGTGTACGATGAAGTTGTGAACCTTGCGCACCTTGCAAACATCACCTACATCCGCCAGAAAGAGACGCGAGGTCTCGGCCACGCTATTTCCTGTGCCAAAGCATTTGTCGGCGATGAGCCATTTGCCGTTCTCTATGGCGATGACGTCATCCTCGGCGAAGATCCCGCCTGTGGCCAGCTCATCCGCGCTTATAACGAGACCGGCAAGGGTGTCGTCGGCGTGAAAGAGGTCAGCGAAGAAGCCATTCAGCGCTACTCCTCCCTCAAGGTAGAGCCTCTGCACGACAACTGGTTCACCTGCACCGATATGATTGAAAAGCCGAGTAAGGATAAGATTATGTCGCTTTACTCCATCCTCGGCCGCTGCGTATTGCCGCCGCAGATTTTTGACATTCTCGCCCACACCGCACCCGGCGCCGGCGGCGAAATTCAGCTCACCGATGCCATGTGTGAGCTTGCCCGCACCGAAAGCATGATCGCCGTCGATTTCACAGGCAAGCGTTATGATATGGGCAATAAGCTCGGCGTCATGCAGGCACAGGTAGAAGTCGCCTTAAAGCACCCCGAGATCGGCGAAAGCTTCCGCGCCTACCTTAAAGAGCTTGTCAAAACACTTTAAATGTAAAGTCAATTCGCATTACGCGTATGTAAAGTTCATTTGCTTTGTAAAATCAATCAACTTTACAAAGCGTCTATATCAAATTTGATTTTCCAAAAATCCGCCGAGTTCCAAGATTTTTCTTGACTTTGCGGATTTTTATGTTATAATACTTTTGTTAGTTTGTGCTTATGCGTTTTGCGTAACACAAATGACAATCCTTGCTCCGTTTAAAAGTACGGGGCCAAAGTCCAAAAGGAGGTGCAAACCATGACAGAGGTAGTAAAGAACAAGTACGAGACCGTTATCGTTCTCTCCGCAAAGCTCGGTGAGGAAGGTAATGCAGAGCTGGTCGAAAAGTTCAAGGCATTGATTGCAAAGCACGGCACTGTCGAGAGCGTTGACGAGTGGGGTAAGAGAAGACTCGCGTATCCGATCAACAAGGAAACCGAAGGCTACTACACCCTCGTAAACTTCGAGAGCACGCCGGACTTCACCGCTGAGCTGGACAGACGCTATAAGATCACTGACGGCGTTCTCCGTTCCATCATCGTGAAGAAGGATCCCCGTTTTGCAACCGCTGCTGCAAAGCCGCGTAAAGCCGCTGAGCCGAAGCCGATCGACGTTGAGGCTGTCGCAGCCGAGGCTGTCGAAGCAAACGAGTCCGCTGCTGAGTAAGTTTTTTGAAACGAAAGAGAGTTGTTACCTATGTTGAATGTTGCAGTTGTTATGGGCAGACTGGTTGCCGATCCTGAGCTTCGCCACACCCCGAGCGATGTTGCCGTTACCAGCTTCACGCTGGCGGTAGACCGCTCCTATGTTAAGTCCGGTACAGAACGTCAGGCTGATTTCATTGATGTTGTCGCTTGGCGCAGCACCGCGGATTTTGTATGCAAATACTTCCGCAAGGGCCAGATGATGGCGGTTCACGGTTCCATTCAGACACGCACATATACAGATAAGGACGGCAATAAGCGCAAGGCGACCGAGATTGTTGCGAACGATGTCAATTTTGCGGATTCCAAACGCAGTGACAGCGGCGCAAATTACGGTTCCCCCTCCGCCCCGTCTTACGGCAATAATTACGGAAGTAACAGCGCAGCCGGAAATGAAATGCAGCGCCCGGCTTACAGCGAACCCGCTCCCACCTATTCAAGTGGTAACAGCGGAGATTTCGAGGAGATCATCGGGGACGACGACCTGCCGTTCTGATGATCCAACAACGACTAAGATAAGGAGGCTTTCGCAATGGCAGACAGACCGGAGAGAGATAATCGCCGCGGTGGTCGCAAGGGCCGCAGAAAAGTATGCAGCTTCTGCGTTGACAAAGCGGATTACATCGATTACAAGGATGTTGCCAAGCTTCGCCGTTTTATTTCTGAAAGAGGCAAGATCCTCCCCAGAAGAGTTACGGGAACTTGTGCACATCATCAGCGTGGCCTGACAGTCGCTATCAAGCGTGCTCGTCACCTCGCTCTCCTGCCCTTCAGCAGCGACTGATCGTGCAGATCTAATATCAGCGTACAAGGGAGATTTTCGTCAGAAGGTCTCCCTTTTGCTATCCCCCATTGATTTGCAAAACCCGCACTCTGTGCCTTTAACGGTACAGAATGCGGGTTTCTTTTATTTTACTTGAATCGTCATCAGAACAGACGAATGATCTTGCCGCCGCAGCCGCAATGGTACCGCTCCGGGTGCTGCACCACTGCCGTGAGTTTCATGCGCGGAAACTGCCTTTTGCATTTTGTACATTGCAGCATATATTTCACCGGTTTTTCCTCGTACTTCACAAGTGCTTCCTTCGTCGTTGCCGTAATGCAGTAGCTATACGCGTTGTTCATCTTACCTGCGTATGTCTTCCAAAGGAGCTTGTGATTCATGCAGCGCGGGCACGTGTGCAAAAGCTCATGCGCCAAAACGCTGCGCACACAATTCTCGTCCTTGTCCTCCAAATACGCTGAGACCTCAATTCGATATTCATATTTTTCGCCATGTAATCGCATACAGCGACCATAGCGTTTTTTTGCGCGCGTGTTGATCTGTACCTCCGGCTCGATGTTGCCCGAGACCGGGATACCCAGCGCACGCACTTCTTCGTAGATTTCTTTCATCAATGCGTTATAATCATACTTCATAAAGTTTCCTCGCTTTTCTTTATTTTACTACTATCTACTACGAAAGAAAAGTGGTATAATTAAAAAGGAAAATCGTTTTCCTATCAATTTTTCGGAGGAATTTTCATGAAGTATTATTCGATCGGCTACGCCGTCAACGACGGTTTGCCGGAAGTTACACGCGAAGATGTGCAGAAGCTCACCCACATGAACCTTGCGTTCGGTCTCATCAGCGAAAACGGCCTTTTGGATCTGCACCAGATGACACATCTCGATCTCATCCCGCAGTTCCGCGATTGGAACCCCGCTCTGCGCGTGGTGCTTTCCGTCGGTGGCTGGGGCGCGGGCGGTTTCTCCCTCATGTCCCGCACCGAAGAAGGCCGCCGCGCATTTGCGGAGTCTTGCCGCAAAGCCGTGGAGGAGTATCACCTCGATGGCATCGATATCGACTGGGAATACCCATGCAGCGACCAAGCCGAGATCGACTGTGACTCGAGTGATAAACAGAACTACACAAAGCTCCTGCAAGCTCTGCGCGACGCCCTTGGCATGAACCGCATCGTCTCCACCGCTGTCGGCGCAGGTGATTATTTCCCGGAAAACACCGAAATGGACAAGGTCGCCGAGATTGTCGATTACGTGCAGCTCATGACCTACGACATGCGCAACGGCTTCACGCATCAGGCCGGCCACCACGCCTCCCTCAGTGCCAGCCGCGGCGATACGAGCAATACGAATACGCGCTACATCGTCGAGCTGTTCCACAATGCCGGTGTGCCGTACAATAAGCTCGTCGTCGGCGCAGCATTCTACTGCCGCCATTACACGGGCGCCGCAAACGTCAACAACGGCCTCCTGCAGGAAGCCAGCGCCGGTATGTACGGCCCGAACTACGACGGTCTCACCGAGGAGTTCCGCCGCGAGCATAACTACACGGAATATTGGGACGAGGACGCTGAAGCCGCATATCTCTGGAACGGCGAAACGTTCATCAGCTTCGAGTCCCCCGAGGCCATCCGCCGCAAGTGCGAGTACGTCAAGGAAAAGGGCATGCTCGGCGTCATGTACTGGGAGCACAGCGCCGACCACACCCGTGAGCTGCTCACTGTCATCGCAAAAACACTGAATATCTAAATTCTAACGGAAAAGGAGCCTGCGCGCATGAAAACCGCGTCCAGGCTCCCTTTTTACCGATAAAAACAAGAACTATCCCTGTTTTTTGTAAAATAAAAGACCCATCGGAAATTCCGATAGGTCTTTTGGCGTGGTGCGCGAGACGGGACTTGAACCCGTACGTCATAAACACACGCCCCTCAAACGTGCCTGTCTGCCAATTCCAGCACTCGCGCTCAACAATATGTATTATAGCACAAGCCGCGCTGTTTGTCAACTGTTATTTCTCAAAACGCAAAAACATGTCCGATTTTTGCATTTTACCGCAAAATGCTGGTGAAAAGGGTTAAAACGTGCTATACTGCATGTAACAGAAACACGGGAGGAAAACACGATGACGTACACAAAACGCTATATGTCGCCGGTTGGCGTGATCTTGCTTGCAGCAGATGACGCGGGGCTTACGGGACTGTGGTTTGAGGGCAGCAAGTATTTTGCGGCGGAGTTGCCGAAGGCGCACATAGAACAAGACACACCCGTTTTGCTCGAAACTATACAGTGGCTCGACGTATATTTTGCCGGAAAAGAACCGGATTTCACGCCGCCGCTACACCTCATCGGCTCGGATTTTCGGCAGGCGGTTTGGAACATCCTGCTCTCTATCCCCTACGGCCGGACGATGACCTACGGCCAGATTGCAAAGCAGCTTGCAAAAAACACCGGGATAGACAAAATGTCCGCACAGGCGGTTGGCGGTGCGGTCGGGCACAATCCGATCTCGATCATCGTCCCCTGCCACCGCGTTGTGGGTACGAACGGCAGCCTGACCGGCTACGCCGGCGGCCTTGATAAGAAAATCGCGCTGTTGAAGCTTGAAAAAACCGACACCGCAAGATTTTCCCGCCCGAAAAAAGGTACGGCGCTGTAATTCTTACAAAACGGTTTTCAAACCGGGCGTGTTGGGCCCTTTCATATTTTCCCTCACTTTTGAATTTCGGCGATGAGATATTTGCGGAGCTTTTCGAGGTCGTCTTCGGGAAGATTGCATTGTTCGCCCTCAAACCAGATTTTCATAGCGCGTTCGGGCAAGTATTTTAGGCTTTGCGGGACATTTTCCGCCATCCACAGTCCGGCTTCGTATTTTGATAAAATGCGGCGCTCCTTTTTAAACGACAGTATCCGACGCGTACTGGAGGAGCACAGAAGAAATCAGTGCTATTGACCGCTGTACCGCGCTTGTTATTTTTCACCGCGCATGATATGATACCAATATAGAAAAATTAAATGTTTGGAGGAAAGGAAATATGTCAGAGAGATCAATTCATCCGTATAAGCCTTATATTCCAGATGGTGCAACAAAAATGATTATTGGCACGACACCCCCTTATAGATTCTGCAATGGCCAAGCATTGTTCGATAACGATGTAAACTTTTACTATGGTTCAAGAGACAATTATTTTTGGGAATTAGTAGAGAAAGCAACCGGAGCAAAATTAACCTATGCAAATACGCAGGAAGCAATCGTTGAGCGAAAGAAACTATTGTCCGCCTTAAATATGGGAATGATCGATATGGTTGAGAGCTGTATTCATAAGGATGGCAAATCAGATGATAAATCGCTGACGGATATTTCCACAAGAAACTTATCTGACTTACTGGCAAGACACCCGCAAATCGATACGCTTATATATACAAGCAGATTTGTTACAAGTCTGGTAAATTACTATGCAGATAAACAATATCATGAAAGTTGGGATAAGAAACGCCTAAATGGTTCTGTAACCATCTGCGGAAAGAAGTATCCTGTTCACATCTTGTATTCCCCATCGCCCAATGCTTTGCGAGGAATTGAAGAGGATGTTCGTCGCGCCCAGTATGATTCGATTTTCAAAACAGAGTAAGAGCATGTTCTGTCTGTCTGGACTCCTTTCCAACATATATCCTTCTGATACTGCCAACCTCACCGCCGCGCTTGACACCCACAACATCCCCTATCATTTTCTCTCTAACACCAAAGACATCTGGCTGCGGGACTTCATGCCGGTGCGGACAGGCTCCGGAAAGTTGGTGTCCTTCCGCTATGAGCCGTTCTATCTGAAAAACAATCCTGATCTGAGGACCGATTTTCGTAAGGATCTTGCTCCGCAGCTTGGCCTGCCGGTTACATACAGCCATATCAACCTTGACGGCGGGAACGTGGTGTTCTCGCCGTCCGGGGAGCGCGTCCTGATCAGCGACCGTGTCTTTTCCGAAAACCCGGAGTATCCGCCTGCCGCGCTGGTGCGTGAGCTGTCGGAGCTGCTGGAGGCGGAGGTTTTGATCATTCCCTCTCTGAAAAGCGACATGACCGGCCACGCCGACGGCATGGCGCGGTTTGTGGACGAAGATACTGTCATCGGCAATGATGTTCCATCTATCAACGGTCTGGAGCAGCGTATCAAGGGTGTTCTTCGAGGTCACGGTATCCATGTTATTGACTTTCCGTACCAAGCCGATAAGGGAATTAGCGCCGTTGGCTGCTATCTGAATTTCCTCGAAACAGAGCATTGTATCTTCCTGCCGCTTTTTGGCCTGTCTACGGACGAGAAGGCCATTTCAACGACACAAAAGATATTCAGCAAGGAGATCGTCCCTGTCAACATTCGGAAAATTGCCAAGCGAGGCGGCTGCTTGAACTGTATCAGCTGGGAGGATTCTCATGCACAATAAACGCCATTTGAAAAACACGCCGGAGTACCGTTCCGGCATGTTCCGCATCGCGCCCTGCCCCGTCTGCGGTCATCCCACGCTGGATAAATAAAAGACCCATCGGAAATTCCGATGGGTCTTTTGGCGTGGTGCGCGAGACGGGACTTGAACCCGTACGTCATAAACACACGCCCCTCAAACGTGCCTGTCTGCCAATTCCAGCACTCGCGCTCAACAAGTGATATTATAGCAACAAACAGGCAAATTGTCAAGACTATTTTAAAAGAAACTTGAATTTTTGTTTGTAAAAAGCCGGATTTGCGTCGGTTTAGTCCTCAACGGCAATGGCGTTTTCTTCTTTGATTTCTTCCGCGAGCAGCATGCGCACGGGGTGCTCGGCGGTATACGGTTGCCATGTGGGCAAGCCCTCCCCATTCGGGTCGCCGGTCTTTGCGAAGTTTGCCCAGTAGGAGGACATTGCAGCTTCAAGCGTATAGTCGCACGGTTCCCACGGGCGCCAGCATCTGTTCATCGTGTGGAAAACATACCACAGCTCGGACGAATGGAACGCACCTGCGTTGTCGCCCGGCAACTGACGGTTGAAGAAATAGATGTAGCTCGGGCATCTGCCGAGTTTATTCTGGTTCTTCGCCCAGCGCACGGCACTCTTTTCGAGAATTCTATCGCCCGCTGCGATGTCGCCGCCGGTGCAGCCGATCATGTAATCGATGTCGTGCGCATTGCCGGAAAGCGCCACTTCGTCTACGGAAGCCTTCAGCAGCACGTTATCAACAACGGGCTGCCACGCAAGACCGCTTGGGGAGTGGATGGTATACTGCACCTCGGCGATTTTTTCCGCCGGGACAGCACGCATCTCTTCGATGTTTTTCGCGCCGAGCTTTTCCATCAGCTCTTTGGAGGACTTCACGCGCATTTCAATGGAAACGTCGTGCGAAAGGCCACCAAGGCCGCCTGCGCTCTGCAAAACGGCACGCTTAATCTTGCCGCGCGTCAAATCGGACGAAATAAGCGTCTGCACGCTCATGCAGCCTGCAGACTGGCCCGCTGCCGTGATGCAGTCCGGGTCTCCACCGAACGCCGCAATGTTCTCGTATACCCAGTCGATTGCTGCAACCTGGTCATAAATACCGTAGTTGCCGCTGATGCCCTCGGGGTTTTCAGCATCGAGCTCCGGGTGCGCAAAGAAGCCGAGTGCGCCGACACGGTAGTTGATGGAGACGAACACTACGCCGTTTCTCGCAAACTGCTCGCCGTCGAACTCCTTTTCCGCGCCGCTGCCATGCGTGAACGCACCGCCGTGAATCCAGAAGAACACGGGCAACTTATCGCCCGGCTGCGCAGATGCAGGCGTCCAGATGTTCAGATACAGGCAGTCTTCGCTCTGCTTTAGGTTTTCATCACTGTAAAACTCCTTGCCGTAGAGGTCCATTTTGGACAGGTCAGCCTGCGGTGCTTTGGCGGAGAACTCCAGTGCGGGGCGCACACCTTCCCACTTTGCGTGCGGTTGCGGACGCTTCCAGCGCAGCTCGCCGACCGGCGGTGCAGCATACGGCACGCCCTTGAAGATCACGCTTTGTTTATCATCGGAAAACGCACCTTCGAGTGCGCCTTCTTTGACGGTTACGATCGTATTCATTGAAACTTCCTCCCAGGAATAAAATTCACGGCAACACCGCGGATAAATTTCTGCGGCGCTGTCGGTGGTTTATAAATTTAGTTTATGCGTTAAGCTGTTTCAGGAGCATCTCACCTGCGCCGGCGGGCACACTGTCGCCGCCAAACGATAACAGCGCACGCAGCGGCATTTCCGCCATCATACGCGCCATGGCCTCGCCCATGCCGATGTCGTCCGCATCTGCCTGTGCAAGCGGGTTCTGTGCCATCATCTTGCCGAGAATCTCGCGGCCGACGGGACTTTCCATAATCTCTTCAATCGTGGAATTCATTGTGTAGACGCGCTTAATCTGCGTAGTAGAGGTGACGTTCACCGTCGCGGTGCAGGCGATGTCGCGGCTGGATTTTGCCGCCATGATTGTGTAGTCGCCGGACTCGACGTACCAATCGGAAATATCGGTGCGGTAGTACGCGAACGCACGCTTTGCGAGCGTAAAGGTGATGGTCTTCTCCTCACCCGGCTCAAGCTCGACCTTTTCAAAGCCGCGCAGCTCTTTTACGGGACGAATGGTGCGGCTTTCAGGCTTTGCAACATATAGCTGCACGACCTCTTTGCCCTTCACCTTGCCGGTGTTGCGGACGTTGACGGAGACGGTCAGCGTATCGGTATCCTTCATCTCGGACTTATCAAGCGTTAAATTGCTATATTCAAATGTCGTATAGCTGAGGCCGTAGCCGAACGGGAACAACACGTCCATGTTCTTTTTGTCGTAGTAGCGGTAACCGACAAATATACCCTCGCGATACTCGGTCTTATTCTGCTCATCGCCGAAGAAATAGAGGTACGAGGGGTTATCCTCCAGACGGCGCGGGAACGTTTCCGCGAGTTTGCCGGAAGGGTTCACATCGCCGAACAGCAGGTCGAGCGTCGCGGTGCCGACGGCTTCACCGCCGAGGTACGCGTACAGCACGCCGCGCACGTCATCAATCCACGGCATCGTGATGCAGCCACCACACATGACAACGACAACAGTGTTTTTCTGCACTTCGGAAACAGCTTTGACGAGTGCTTCGTGGTTTTTCGGCATCGAAAGCGTGCGGCGATCCATGCCCTCGGACTCCATGGCGTCCGTGATGCCGACGAATACAACGGCGACATCGGCGTTCTTTGCGGCCTCCTGTGCTTCCTCAAGGAGCGCTTCGTCGGACTCTGTGGTGTTCGTATCGTAGCCGGGCGCGTAGGTGACATCGAGCCCCTTTGCAGCCTCGAGCGCGCTTGTGACCTTATAGGAGTTCACATGCGAGCTGCCGCCGCCCTGAAAACGCGGAGTCTCCGCAAACTTGCCGATGAACGCGAGTTTCTGGCTGTGCTTTAATGGCAGAATGCCATCATTTTTGAGCAGAACCATGGACTCATCTGCAATCTTGCGCGCTTCTTCGTGGTCGGCTTCAAAATCAATCTTCGTTTCGGGCTGCTTATTCTCGGTGTATTTGAGAACGATGTTCAAAATGCGCTCCACGGCGGTATCGAGCACCTTGATATCGAGCGTGCCGTTGTTGACTGCGTCAACGATCTGCTTGTCGTTTGCGGCGTTTTTGCCGGGCATTTCAAGCTCCATGCCGGCTTCAAGGCACTTTACGCGGTCTGCGGTGGTCGCGCCCCAGTCGCTCATCACGTAGCCGTCAAAGCCCCACTCGTCGCGGAGAATATCGGTCAGCAAGCGCTTGTTTTCAGCGGCGAACGTACCGTTGATGCGGTTATACGAGCACATAATCGTCCACGGCTTCGAGTCCTTTACGGTAGTCTCAAACGCAGAAAGGTAAATTTCGCGCAGGGTACGTTCATCAACGACGCTGTCGCTGGACATGCGGTTGTATTCCTGACTGTTGGCGGCGAAATGCTTCACGCTGACGCCGACATTCTGCCTCTGCACGCCGTTTATGTAGTTTTTGGCAAGCTCGCCGGTGAGGTACGGGTCTTCGGAAAGATACTCAAAATTGCGGCCACCGAGCGGAGAACGCTTGATGTTGATGGCCGGGCCGAGCAGAACGGAAAGGTTCTCCGCCTGGCAGGCGTGGCCAAGCACTTCACCGGAGCGGCGAAACAGTTCGCGGTCGAATGAGCACGCCATGCAGGAGCCTGTGGGGTAGCTGGTGGCGGGCACGCTGGCGTTGAGGCCGAGGTGGTCGGCGGCGTCAGACTGCTTACGGATGCCGCACGGGCCGTCCGAGACCATGACGGATTCAATGCCGAGGCGCTGCGGAGTATCGAGATGCCAGAAGTCTTTACCGGAGCAAAGCGCGGCTTTCTCTTCCAGCGTCATTTGAGAAATGATCGATTTCACATCCATACAAACAACTCCTATGACTGATTTGAGTTCAGTATAGCACACTTTCGCGAAAATTTCCATAGACAATCCAAAAATTCTGTTGACTTTATTGGTAGAAAGATATTATAAAAGCCGATACGATTACATCGGCTTTTCATCACAATTTGAATAGTTTCTCAAAGTTATCATAAAGCATTTTCCGGTTCTCTTCCTCCCCGTAGGCGAGTGCGAAGAAGCGTTCAAGCTCCTTTTCGTGCGTCCACATGGGGAAATCCGTGCCGAACATGACTTTATCCATACCGAAATGTTCAATGCTTCTTCTTGCTTCGTCCGGGTTCAACACAAACAGCGAGCTGCTGGTATCGACCCACACGTTCGCGCCTTTTAGGCACGCTTTGGCTTCATCCCAGCGCTGGTAACCGCCGAGATGCGCGGCGATGCACTTTAATTCCGGCAGCTTTTCGAGCACATTCGCAAGCTTCTTCGGCGCAGAGAGCTCGCTTCTGGCGTCACCCATGTGAAATAAAATCGGCAGACCGCGCGCCATGCAGGCTTTGTAGACTGGCAGCATTTTTTCGTCATCGATGGCAAAGCCTTGAAAATCCGAGTGCAGCTTGATGCCGTGCAGGCCGAGCGCCTGAATTTCATTGAGCTCTTTTTCGACGTCCTCAATGTCCCGGTGCCATGCGCCAAGGCCAACGAACTTCGGGTATTTTTCGCATTTGGCCGCGATGAAACGATTGATGGAGCCAACCTGCTCCACTTTTGTCGCAACGGAGCAGACGAGAAATTTATCGAATCCTACGGCGGTGCCCTCTTCGTTTAAAACGTGCGGCAGGCCGACCTCCGCCATGGGAAGATCATAAAAACGGCCAACGTTTTCGGTCGCCTTTTCCGCAATCTTGCCGGGGTAAATGTGGGCGTGCGCGTCGGCGGCACGGTACAAAACGCCGTTATGCTTCACCATGCGCCTTCGCCTCCCTTTCTTTTTTCGAGAACACACAGCCACAGAAATTCTGCCGATATAGGTTATAGTCTGCCGAAAGCTGAATGGAGCGCTTATAGCCCTCCTGTTTTTTGAAATCGGACGGCAAGTGCGGCACGCCGTATTCTTTTGCAAGCGCTTCGCCGATCTCGTTTAGCTTCTGCGCGTTTTTCAGCGGGCTTATGGACAGCGTTGTCGTGAAAAAATCAAAATGATGTCCTGCGGCATACTTTGCCGCTGCTTCCATGCGCAGCTTGTAGCACGCAAAACAGCGCTCGCCGCCCTCCGGGATGTGCTCAAGCCCGCGCACGGCGGTGAAGAATTCTTCCGGCACGTAAGGCAGATCGACAAGCGCTACTTCCTTGGTGCATGGCATTTCGGAGATAAGCCGCTTTAACTCTGCTTCCCTTTTTTGATACTCCGCCTCCGGATAGATATTGGGATTATAAAACAGCACGGTAATTTTAAAATACGCTGTAAGCTTCTCCAAAACGGCGCTGGAGCACGGCGCACAGCACGCGTGCAAGAGCAAAGTCGGCCGCTTTTCCTCGTGCGTAAAGGTTTCGATGAGTGTATTCAGTTCTTTTGCGTAGTTTCTTTTATTAGCCATGACTTTATTTTATCACCGAAGCCCCGTTTTCGCAAGATATGTATACTCTTTATCACAAATTTCTTACAAATCCGCCGTGTGAATTGACAATATTGCCGTTTCGCGGTAAACTATATGTATCAAATTGTGCTCATACGGCGCATTTCGGTGTTTGTGTGCCGTTTTACAGAAAGGTTTCGTGACATGTTTGATTTTTCTATATTGATTTCCAACCCGCTCATCAACGTCGCTGTTGTTTCGTGGTGTGCGGCACAAATCTTAAAGACCAGCATCCATCTTTTTAAACACGGCGAATTTAAGAAAGAGCGTCTCTCCGGCGCAGGCGGCATGCCAAGCTCCCACTCGGCGGTAACGTGCTCGGTGCTGCTGACCTCTTACCTTATCTACGGCTTTTCCTCCCCGATCTTCGCCATGGCGTTCGTGCTGGCACTCATCGTCATGTACGACGCGACCGGCGTGCGCTGGGCGGCGGGTCTGCACGCAAAAGCCATCAACTACATTGTGGAATATTTAGGCGATGAGAACACCAAGGACAAAGACCAACTGAAAGAAATGATCCCGAAGCTGAACGAATCGCTTGGCCACCGCATGATCGAGGTGGTGTGCGGCGCGCTGCTCGGATTTGCGATCTCGCTCATCGGGTACTTCTGCTTCTAAAATTCAATTTGCATGAAAAAACGTTGCACGGAGCTTTCCTGCAGCGTTTTTATTATGGCTCTTTCCTGCGGTTTTGAATGCGGCGTATGAGCAGCGCCGAGCCGCCGACAGCGAGCACGCCCCAGCCAAAGAGGAGCGATGCACGGACAATCCATTCCCCGGCTGCGTTCTCTTGCTTCTCGCCATGAATGTGAAGCTTTGCGTTTCCGCCTTCCCCGCACTGCACGGTAAATGTCATGCTCTCTTCGGCGGTAAGCGTACCGATATAAATCTCGGCAAACCCGAGTGCAGCGCTGTCCCCCGAGAAAAGCATCACACTTTGCCCGTTTTGCATACGCAGAAGCTTTACTTCACCTTGGCTTTCTTCTGCCGTGAGATATAACTCAAGCGGCACGGTACATTCGTTTTTGAATACAAGGCTGAGGGGCACGCTGCTTTCGGCTATGACAGTCTTTTCTAAACGGTCTCCGCTGAAAAACACCGGCAGCAAAAACGCCGTGATAAACGCCAGGACCCGAACCGAAAACATGCGCACCCCTCCTCGGCCGCCGGGCGCGCATCACCATACGCGCCGCCTGTAAGAGGGCACCGACGGGCCTTTTTCTTCATGTATATGCGTGCGCGTCGGCGTTATATACGCACGGTACCGCATGACGATCTCCGCATGCTTGCCGAACAGCTTTTCCAAAAGCGTCAGGACGGTCTTTTTCTCTTCGCGATAGTGCTTTCCGTGTTTCATCGTTTTCCTATGCCCTTTCCGTAAATTTTGTGATCTCTACGGATAAAATACCACGACACGGCGAAATATTTTGTCATTCCCATCATGCGGAAATCTTGAACTTTCCACGCATTTGTGGTAAAATAAATCGGTTATTTTGAATTTGTGAAGAAACAGAGGTTATCATCTTGGCCGATTTTAGAAATGAGATTGAAAAACGGCGCACGTTCGCGATTATTTCGCACCCGGACGCCGGTAAAACGACACTGACGGAAAAGTTCCTTCTGTACGGCGGCGCCATTCAGCTGGCCGGTGCGGTCAAGGGCAAAAAGAATGCGCGCCACGCCGTTTCCGACTGGATGGAAATTGAAAAGCAGCGTGGTATCTCCGTCACCTCTTCTGTTATGCAGTTCCAGTATGAGGGCTACTGCATCAATATTCTGGACACCCCGGGCCACCAGGACTTCTCTGAAGACACGTACCGCACGCTGATGGCGGCAGACTCCGCCGTGATGGTCATTGACGCTTCAAAGGGCGTTGAGGCACAGACGAGAAAGCTTTTTAAAGTCTGCGTCATGCGCGATATTCCGATTTTCACGTTCATCAACAAGATGGACCGCGACGCGCAGAGCCCGTATGATCTTTTGGATGAGATCGAAAAAGAGCTCGGCATCGGCACCTACCCGATGAACTGGCCGATTGGCTCCGGTGTGGATTTCAAGGGCGTTTACGACCGCGAAAAGTCCGAAATTCTCGCGTTTGAAGGAGACAAAGAGCTGCGCGGTCAGCACGAAGTCAAAGCGCACGAGATCGATCTGAACGACGCGGCACTTGAGACCATTCTCGGCGAAAACCTGTGCCAGACGCTGCGCGATGACGTAGAGCTTCTGGACGGCGCGGGCTATGAATTTGACCTTGAAAAAGTGCGTCATGGCAAGCTCTCCCCCGTGTTCTTCGGCTCCGCTTTGACAAACTTCGGCGTGGAGCCGTTCCTCGAGAGCTTTCTGCGCATGACGACCTCCCCGCTGCCGCGCCAAACCTCGGAGGGTGTGGTTGACCCGTTCAGCAAGGATTTTTCTGCGTTCGTCTTCAAAATTCAGGCGAACATGAACAAGGCGCACCGCGACCGCATTGCATTCATGCGCATTTGCAGCGGCAAGTTTGAAAAAGGCATGGAAGTCACCCATGTGCAGGGCGGTCGCAAGATCAAGCTTTCGCAGCCGCAGCAGATGATGGCGCAGAGCCGCGAAATCATTGACGAGGCGTATGCGGGCGACATCATCGGTGTGTTCGACCCGGGCATCTTCTCCATCGGCGACACGATCTGCACGGGTAAAAAAGTGCAATTTGAAGGCATTCCAACGTTCGCGCCGGAGTTTTTCTGCCGCGTGCAGCAAAAGGACACGATGAAGCGCAAGCAGTTCGTCAAGGGCACTACACAGATTGCACAGGAAGGCGCCATTCAGATCTTCCAGGAGATCGCCTCCGGCATGGAGGAAGTCATTGTAGGCGTTGTGGGTACACTGCAGTTTGACGTATTCAAGTACCGCATGGAAAACGAGTACAACGTTGAAATTCGCATGGAAACGCTGCCGTACTCACTCATCCGATGGATCGACACGCCGGACGTGGACCTTAAAAAGCTGAACCTCACGTCCGACACAAAAAAGGTGCAGGACATCCGCGGACGTTACCTTTTGCTTTTCTCAAATGAGTGGAGTATCCGCTGGGCGCTGGAGCACAACGAAGGCCTGGAGCTTTCCGAGTTCAGCCGCTAAATTTTATAAAAAGCAACGCTCTGTATGGTTTTTGTGCCGTACAGAGCGTTGTTGTTATGTATTGTTGCTTGATTTTTGCTTGTGGCTGTCCGCGACGAACTCTTTCGGCGTCATGCCGGTGCAGCGCTTAAAGCGTCCGCAGAACGAGGCGGAATCCGAAAAGCCGCAGGAAAGCGCCGTTTCACTGACGGTATATGTACCCGCCAGCAGCATTTTTTTCGCCGCATTGATGCGCACCTGCATCAAATATTGCTTCGGCGACATGCTTTCGGAAGCGGAGAAAATGCGGTAAAGATACGTGCGGTCTATGCCGATATGCCGCGCGAGGTCGCTGATCTGAATGGGATAGCCGTAGTTGCTTTTGATGTAGCCGATGGCCTTATTCACATACTCATGCTCGCGGGTGTACGCGCCGCCGTGTGCGGATTCCTCCAAAACGGACATCGCACCGTAAAAGCCGCTCATCACTTTAAATAAGCTGCCTTTGTTGAATTCGTCGATCATCTCGTGCATGTAGCGGATGAACTCGTCGCCGTTTTCAAGCTTTGTTGTGTATTGGCTGACAAGGCCCGTGCGGCGCAGGATCTCCAGTACATCAAAGCCATCGAATGCGACCCACATGTACTCCCACGGGTCTTCGCGGTCGGCAATGTAATATGTGCGCTCACCCGGGCGGATGAGGAAGCACTCGTTTGCGTGCAGCGTGTAGGTTTCTTCTCCGACGGTATACGTACCCTTGCCGGAGATAACGTAGTGCAGCAAATACTGATTGCGCACGGCCGGACCCCAGAAATGCCCGCCCTCACATTTTTCGTAACCGCAGTAATACACGGTAACAGAGCCGCCGTTATTCAAATTTTCCGCTCTATGCTTTATAGTGTTCATACCCGTCCCTACCTTTGTAATTCCCTATTCAGTATAGCACACTTAAACACAAAATACAACAAAATCACAACGAAAAGAAACAAAAAATATAGAATCTGCACACTATGCACCGTATAATGAATACAAGAATCGTTTTTATGGAAGGAGTTACAAATTATGCCAAAAATTACATTCATGGGCGCGGGCAGCACCGTTTTCGCACGCAATGTGCTCGGCGACTGCATGTGCACGCCCTCTCTGTGTGAGAGCGAGATCGCGCTCTATGATATCGATGCCGAGCGTTTGGAAGAGTCTTACATCATTCTCAGCGCTATCAACAAGAATACGAACGGCGGCAAGGCGACACTGAAGACCTATTGCGGCGTTGAGAACCGCAAGGAAGCGCTGCGCGGCGCGGACTTCGTCGTAAACGCCATTCAGGTCGGCTTCTACGACCCGTGCACAATCATCGATTTCGAGGTGCCGAAGAAGTACGGTCTGCGCCAGACGATTGCCGATACGATGGGCATTGGCGGCATCATGCGTGCACTGCGCACCATTCCTGTTTTGGAAGATTTTGCCCGCGACATGGAAGAAGTTTGCCCGAACGCATGGTTCCTCAATTACACAAACCCGATGGCAATGCTTTCCGGCTACATGCAGCGCTATACGAACGTAAAGACCGTCGGCCTCTGCCACAGCGTGCAGGTCTGCTCTAAGGAGCTCCTAAAGGCCCTTGGCATGGAAGATAAGATTGAAGGTCGCCGCGAGCTCATCGCCGGCATCAACCACATGGGCTGGCTTTTGAAGATTGAAGACAAGGACGGCAACGACCTCTATCCCGAGATCAAGCGCCGCGCCGCAGAAAAGAATGCAACCGAAAAGCACAAAGATATGGTGCGCTATGAGTACATTCGCCGCCTCGGCTACTACTGCACCGAATCCAGCGAGCATAACGCGGAATACAATCCGCTCTTCATCAAGTCCCGTTACCCGGAGCTCATTGAACAGTTCAACATTCCGCTGGACGAATACCCGCGCCGCTGCATCAACCAGATCAAGGGCTGGAAGGAAGAAAAAGAAAGCATTTTGAAGGACGGCAAAGTGGAGCACACCCGTTCCAGCGAATATGCCTCCTACATTATGGAAGCTATGGTCACCGGCAACCCGTATAAGATCGGCGGCAACGTACTGAACACCGGCCTTATCGATAACCTGCCCGCCGATGCGTGCGTTGAGGTACCGTGCCTTGTGGACAAGATGGGCGTAAATCCGTGCCACGTTGGCCGCCTGCCGGTACAGCTTGCCGCAATGAACATGACAAACATCAACGCACAGCTGATGACAATCGAAGCGGCACGCACCAGAAAGCGCGAGGACATCTACCGCGCCGCTATGCTGGATCCGCACACCGCAGCCGAGCTTTCCATCGACGACATCGTGAAGATGTGCGACGACCTCATCGAGGCACACGGCGATTACATGGCGATGTACAAATAACTCAACGTTTTCCTCCATTGATACTTCTATAAAAAGCAATACACCCGCAGGAACGAACCGCCTGCGGGTGTATTGCTTTCTAACCAATTTTACTCGCCATCTTCCCCGCTGCTTTCCGCGCTGACGAGGATACCCACAACGGCGCCGTATGCAAGCGCGTCGCCGGGGCTGTCGGACTGATAACCGATGACGCGGCCAATCTTCACATGATCGTTGACTTCGGCGACCTGCACCGGCTCGAAACCGAGGGCTTTTAAAGCCGTTACGGCTTCGTCGGCGGGCTTGTCTTTGATATCCGGCAGCGTACGCAGCTGCGGGCCTTTGCATACAGTAATCTTTACCGTGCTGCCGACCTCAATGATCTCACCCGCGAGCGGATATTGCCCGGTGATTTGCCCCTCCGGCAATGTATCGCTGAATGTTTCCTTGGAAATTTCAAGCTCGAATTTATATTTTTTGTCCTTTTCTGTTAAGGAGAGCAGCTTGTCGTAATCCATACCGACAAGGTTCGGCACCTCAAGCGTTTGCTTTTCTTCGACAACGCCCGGATCTTTGATGAACGCAACGATGCTTTGCGGCGAGAACGGGCTGTCTTTGAACCACACGCTCGTCACGGCAAAGATGACGACGAGTGTAAACACGAATGACGCGACAAGCCACAGGAAAGTAGGCACGCGACGCTTGCTCGGCGTGCGGCCGGAACCGCTCGGCAGCGAACGCACCGTTTCGGTCTCGACGAATTTTTCCACAACGGTCGGCTCAGCGGCAAGCTCTGCGGAAAAGCGCGAGAAGCTTGACGTGCGGCGAGAGGGATCAACCTGCAGGCCGTTTGCAATAGCCGGAATAACTTGCTCCGGCAGCTGCTTTAGGATATTTTTGGAGATCATCAGGCGCGGGTCCTGCTTGCGCTTCGGCGCTTCCATGGGTGCGGCGCCCGTGAGCGCGAACAACAGCGATGCGCACAGGCCGTAAACGTCCGTGACCTCATCACAGATTTTCGTTTTGGAGTACTGCTCCAGCGCCCAGCAGCCGGGGAAAATATCCTCAATGAGGTCGGTGCCGGCACGGCGCACAGACTGTATGTCAAAGCCCGTAACGATCATTTTATCGTCTTTTGTGATGCGCAGCGTGTTCGGCGAGATACCGAGGTGCTCGACGTTCTGCGCATGAATGGCGCCGAGCGTGTGAATGACCGGGTAAAAGAACTGTTCGCACTGCGCCCAGCTTAGAACGCCGTGTTCCTCCACGTACTGTCGCAGGGAAACGGACTCTGTGAACGAGAACACGATGTACTGCGTGTTGTTCTGCAAAAACGTATCGATGGCGCGCTGAATGTGTTTTGTATCGGAAACACGCAGGAGCTTCTGCGCATAGCGCTCGAACTCGCTTAAATAGTCGCTGAACTTGAGTTCTGCCCCGCTGACCGGCAGTACGGACGCGCCGGTCTCGCCGCGCACAGCGATGGTATGCGGATAAAACTCACGCACCTCTACCTTCTGCGCCGTTTTGGCTTCCAACGCGGCGTATGTAATGCCCGCGCCGTTGACGTGCACGGCCTGTCCCACAAGGTATTTTTCGCCGAGCAATGTGCCATACGGCAGCGCGTTTTTCACCTGATCGCCGTTGTGCCAGCCGCAGTGCGGACAGGTATTGCTGCTGTCCTCCATTGGTTCAAAGCATCTCATGCAATATAATTTGGTCTCTCCCATGCGCTCAGCTTCCTCTCGATCTCCGCTTCGGAATGCGGTGCATTTTTATACAACATCCCCGAAAAATTCTTTTCACTGAACACAGTATACCACATTTTGCCTGTGCTTTCAAGGTGTGTACGCACCCGAAAGCGCGAAGAAACTGTCGGAAAGCTGCAAGGGCCGCAATTTTAATAAAGTTGTAAGGAAAATTTTGCTTTTCTTTTCCGACATATATTCGGGCAAAAAAAGAACGCTCCAGTCATAGGAGCGTTCTCTGTAATTCGATTTAAGCTGAAATTAAGCCTTGTCGATGGAACCGAAGAGCTCCATCTTTTCCTTAACGGTAGCCTTAATCGCCTCAAAGCCCGGAGCGAGGAGCTTTCTCGGGTCGAAGCCCTTGCCCTCGAGATCCTTGCCTGCTTCGATGTACTTTCTCGTAGCATCTGCGAAGGAGAGCTGGCACTCGGTGTTGACGTTGATTTTGGAAACGCCAAGGGAGATTGCTTCCTTGATCATGTCAGCCGGGATGCCCGTACCGCCATGGAGAACGAGCGGCATGGTGCCGGTGAGCTTCTGAATCTCAGCGAGAACGTCGAAGTTCAGGCCCTTCCAGTTTGCCGGGTACTTGCCGTGGATGTTGCCGATGCCTGCTGCGAGCATGTCGACGCCGAGGTCAGCAATCATTTTGCATTCCTTCGGGTCTGCAACTTCGCCGCCGCCGATAACGCCGTCTTCCTCGCCGCCGATTGCGCCGACCTCAGCCTCAACGGAGATGCCCTTTGCATGAGCGATGCCGATGAGCTCGGTGGTCTTTGCGATGTTCTCTTCGATCGGATAGTGGGAACCGTCAAACATGATGGAAGAGAAGCCTGCTTCGATGCAAGCCTTAGCGCCTTCGTAGGAGCCGTGGTCGAGGTGCAGAGCAACCGGGACCGTGATCTTCAGGGTCTCCAGCATGCCGTTTACCATGCCAACTACGGTGTTGTAGCCGCACATGTACTTGCCTGCGCCCTCGGAAACACCGAGGATGACCGGGGAGTTGTTCTCCTGAGCCGTGAGCAGGATAGCCTTTGTCCATTCGAGGTTATTGATGTTGAACTGACCGACAGCGTATTTGCCTGCCTTAGCCTTGTCCAGCATTTTCTTTGCAGATACTAACATAAATTCAGCCTCCATGATCCATGAAAGGATTTTTATTTCTTTGTATATTATAGAATATGCAGCGCAAAAAATCAACCCTATTTGAAAATATCGGGCTGTTTCGCGTTATTTTACAAAAAAAAGTAAGACCTTTTCGCGATTTCTTACGACAAGGTCTTACAAAATACCGTTTATGTTCAGTTATCGGAAGACTTGCGCTGGAGCAGGACGGCGGCGATGATGATTGCGCCCTTGAAGGCTTCGCGCAGGAACGGCGGAACGCCGAGGAGATTGAGGAGGTTGTTCATAACGGCGATGATGAGCATACCGAATACAGTACCCACAACGGAGCCCTTGCCGCCGGACATGCTGGTGCCGCCGACGATGACCGCCGCGATGGAATCGAGCTCATAACCGCTGCCGGCGTTTGCCGGGTCCATAGCGCCGATGCGGGAGACCTGCAATACGGCCGCGATAGCGACAACCGCGCCCATCAGCGCATATACGCCGAGCTTTACACGATTGACGTTGATGCCGGAAAGACGGGACGTCTTCTCGTTGGAACCGACCGCGAACACGTGGCGGCCGAACACGGTCTTCTTAGAGACGATGTACAGCACGAGCGCGATGAGGAGCCAATAGAGGATCGGCATAAACATCTGGCCGCCGACCTTCACACGGGCGATCTGCTGAAAACCCGTCGGAACCTTCGGCGAACTGGACTGCATGAACTGCTGCGTCACGCTGCGCAGAATCTTCATGGCACCGAGCGTTGCGATGAACGGCGGAATCTTGCCCGCAGTGACCATGAGGCCGTTGAGGCCGCCGAAAATGATGCCGGCCGCGACGGAGATCAGAATGGCAACTATGTACGCAGGTGCGCCGGTAAGGCCGATCGCGCCGAGCCAGCCGCCGTTTGCGGCGTCGATAAGCGTCATGGTAATGGCGCCGACCGCGACAAGCGTGGAGCCGACGGCAAGATCAATGCCGCCGGAAATGATGACGAACGTCATACCGAGCGCGATGATACCGACGCTGGAGTTGTTGCGGAGAATGTTCATCCAGTTGTTAATCCATGCGCCGAACCATTCGCCGAAGCTTGCATAGTCAAAGCCGAGCGCGAGTGTCTGCAGAATAACCATGACGATCAGTGCAATGCCTGTGGAAAACAGCGCATTATTCTTCCAATTATCGCGGAACCATGCGCCAAAGCCCTTTTTGTTTGTTTTTTCGTTCATTATACCTGTCCCCCTGTTGCAAGGCGCATGATGGCCTGCTCATTCATTTCATCGCCGACAAGCTCGCCCTGCACGCTGCCGTGGAACATCACGACGGTGCGGTCGCACACGCGGATAATCTCCTGGGCCTCGCTGGAAAGCACAATGACGGCGACGCCCGCCTCTGCGAGCTTCAGGATAATATCGTAGATTTCCTCCTTAGCACCTACGTCCACGCCCTGTGTGGGGTTATCGAACACAAGCACCTTTGGGTTTGCATCCAGCCACTTTGCCAGCACCACCTTCTGCTGGTTGCCGCCGGAAAGGCTGCCGATGAGATCTTTTGCGGAGCCGAGCTTGATGTGCAGCTCTTTTTCGAGATCATCAAAATCCTTTTCAATCTTCTTCGAGTGCAAAAAGCCCATCTTGCTGTCTCTGGGCCATGTGACGACCGTGCCGTTTTCAAGAATACTCATATCCTTGATGATGCCGTTTTCCTTGCGGTTGCGCGGCACATAGCCGACGCCGACCTTGAGCGCCTGCCCCGTAGTGCGGATATGCACGGGCTTGCCCTCTACTTCTACCGTGCCGGAAGCCCCGTGTATTGCACCGAAAACCGCCTGAAACAGCTCACTTCTGCCGTCGCCCAAAAGGCCCGTGAAACCGAGCACCTCGCCGGCGTGCACTTCAAAGCTGACGTTTCTGAAATGCGGCTCCAACGTCATACCCTTGCCGCTTAAAATAACATTACCGATCTTTTTCTCACGGCGGAGCGACTGTGTGCGCACATCGTGGCCGACCATGTCGCGCGCCAGCATATCGACAGAGGTCTCCGAGACAAGGCCGGAGGAAACCATATTGCCGTCTCGCAGCACTGTGTAGCGTGTGCAGATCTCCATGACCTCGCGCAGCTTATGAGAAATGAACACAATGCCTACGCCGCTCTTTCTCAGCGTATTCATCATATCAAACACACGGCGAATTTCCGGCTCCGTAAGCGAAGTGGTCGGCTCGTCCATGATGATGATGGAAGCCTCCATCAAAAGTGCGCGGGCAATCTCGACAATCTGCTTATAGGAAGCATCGAGGTCGCGCACCATGATACGCGGGTCGAGGTCAAGGTCCATTTTTTTGAAAACTTCGTTCGTTTTCGCAATCATCGCGGCGGAATCCAGAAAACGGTTCTTCTTCCGCAGCTCGTGGCCGATAAACATATTCTCGTAAATGGCAAGATCATTTACAAGGTTTAATTCCTGATGGATAAAAGCAATGCCATGCTTCAGGGAATCCGCCGGCGTTTGAAACGCAACGCGCTTGCCGTCCAATAGGATCTGGCCCTGATCCGCATGATGGACGCCGCCGAGAATATTCATCAGGGTAGATTTTCCGGCGCCGTTTTCACCGAGCAGCGCGCAGATCTCGCCGCCGTTTAAGGTAAACGAAACGTCCCGCAGAACATCGTTTGCACCGAAGGATTTGTAGATCCCCTTCATTTCAAGTGTCATACATACACTTTCCTTTCTGTATGGCGTACAAATAGGAGATCTGCCGCCCATAGAAGACGGCTATCCCCTTTTAACAAAAAAGGCTGCTGCTTGCGCAACAGCCCATTTGCAGAACTTTTAAATTAGTAAACGGTGTTCTCCGGGTCGAGGTACTCGTCAACGTTGTCTCTGTCAACAACTGTCGTCGAGATAATCTTGACCGGCTCTACGTCCTTGCCTGCGAGAACGTCAAGCGCCATATCAACAGCGTCCTTGACCATCAGCGGGCTGTAAAGAGAAGACTCAATCCAAATGTTCTCGTTTTCCTTCATCATGTTGAAGTACTCCTGGCAGCCGCCGCCACCGGTGATGACCTTAATGTCGTCACGGTTTGCTTCGGAAATAGCCTGCAGAACACCGATGGAAGTCTCGTCGTCCATGGAGTAAACAGCGTCGATGTGATCGTTGCTGGTGAGGATGTCGGCGAAGTCAGCCTGACCGGCTTCACGGGTGAACTGCGTAGCATACTCAACAATCTCCATATCCGGCGCAATCTCCTTGATGGTATCCATGAAGCCCTTCTTACGGAGCTCTGCAACGGAACCGGAGGTCGGAACGTCGAGAACGACGACTTTGCCGGTAGTGCCGATTTTATCGACAATGTACTTAGCGCCTTCAACGCCCATGGATTCGTTATCGCCGGATACACGGTAAACGCCGTCCGCTGCGATCTCGATATCGAAGTTTACAACAACGATGCCCTCATCGATTGCTTCCTGAATCGGCACTTCCATGCCTTCCCACTGCGGGAATGCAACGATAGCTTCTGCGCCCCAAGACTTGAGGTCGTCGATCTGAGAAGTCATTTCCTCAGCGTTGTTGCTGGTGTAGAGCTTGTAGTCGACGGTGTCGCTCAGCTCTTTGCAGCGCTGCTCAGCGTAATATGCAACGCCTGCGACCCAACCGTGGGTAACAGCCGGTGCAAGAATGCCGATCTTGGTCTTTTCCGTGGAAGTGCTTTCCTCGGAAGACGCGGAAGACTCGGATGCTTCTGCAGAGGATTCAGAGCTGACAGCACTGGATTCCTCAGAGGCAGAGCTTGTGGAAGAGGTTCCGTTGCCTGCGCATGCTGCGAAGGTGACGCAGAGAAGCGCGAGCGCCAGAACAATGCTCAATACCTTTTTCATGTGTGTTTCCTCCTGTATCTGCGATCTGCCGCAGATGATCTGAAATATTTTGAGACGTTGTGAATAAACTGTAAACGCCTCATACACTGGGTATTTTACTCTTTGTTGTATACTTTGTCAATGATATTTCATGAAAATTTTACGTTTTTGAGCGGTTTTCTTTATAAGCGGCGTTCTCCCAACCCTATCTACTTGATTTTCTGCTTTGCGATGTGATAAAATATTTGGGAATATGGAGCGGGTTTGCGCTTTGCAGCTTTTTAACGCCTCGCTCTACTCATCGTTCGGGAACCCCCTAATTGGGTTTCCCGAGCAAAACAGTCCACCGGACTGTTTTGCTTCCCTTCCTGATTTTGGGATAGGCAAAAAGATTTCGTCGTCTGCGGACGGCGATTTAGGGCGCTGCCCAAAAAAACCGCAACCGAACGCGTGCGTTCGGTTTAAGCTTCTTGAAAAAGCTTGCGCAAAACTTTGTGCGTTCCTTTACTTTAGCTTAGATATCTTCAATATTAAATAATTGAAAGTGTGTTTTTATGGCAAACATCATTCCCATCACGTCCTTTTCCGCACCGGAGCTGGACGTTTTTGCGCGGCTTACGGAAAACCAGCTTGTCAACCGCGCCGACCCCGCAAACGCGATGTTCATTGCGGAAAGCCCGCTTGTTATCGGCCGTGCCTTAGACGGCGGCTGCGTGCCGCTCTCTTTTTTAATGGAAACGAAGCATGTGGAAGGCAAGGCCGCAGAAATTCTATCTCGCTGCCCCGAAGACATTTCCGTTTACACGGCGGAACTGGACGTTTTAACACAACTGACAGGCTTTAAGCTGACCCGCGGCATGCTGTGTGCGATGCGCCGCCCGGCTTTGAAAAGTGTTGCGGAAGTTTGCACAAATGCGCGCCGCATTGCCGTGCTCGAAAATGTGATGAATCCCACGAACATCGGCGCAATCTTCCGCAGTGCGGCGGCGCTCGGCATGGATGCGGTTTTGCTGACCGCCGCCGGCAGCGACCCGCTGTATCGCCGCGCGAGCCGCGTGAGCATGGGCACAGTATTTCAGGTGCCGTGGACGTATCTGCCCGAAGACGTTTCGTGGCAGGGTACGCTGCACGGTCTCGGCTTTAAGACGGCCGCCATGGCGCTGCGCGACGACACGCTTCCCCTCTCTGACCCGCGTTTGGAGAAAGAGCCGAAGCTCGCCGTTGTGCTTGGCACCGAAGGTGACGGCCTTGCAAACACGACGATCGAGCATTGCGACTACACGGTGAAGATTCCCATGTCGCACGGTGTGGACTCGCTGAACGTTGCCGCCGCAAGCGCCGTGGCGTTTTATCAACTCGGCACACTGCACAACAATGTATGAGAAAAGGACGCTGCCCACCGGGGCAACGTCCTTTGTTACCACTTTTCGAAATGCACGCGGTTTTCTTCGTAGCGGCTTTCACGCGGCTCTTTGTTCTCCTCTGCGGGATAGCCGAGTGCAAGAATGGAATGCGGCACGATGGTCTCAGGCAGGTTAAACAGTGCGGCTTGCTTTTCTACGCGATCCATCTGCGGCCATGTGCCAAGCCACACAGAGCCGAGGCCGAGTGCATCGGCGCAAAGCGTCATATTCTGCGCGGCAATGGCGCCGTCGATGACCCAATAGTCCTTCGCGGGTGGGAATGCACGCTCGAGATCGCCACAGATCAGAATGGCGGCCGCAGCCTTTTTCAGCGGCTGTGCCGGTCTACCGTTCGCCTCTGCCATTTCAAGCAGCTTTTCGCGGTCGGTGACGACGATAAACGACCAATCGCGCGCATTCACGCAGCAAGGACCGCCCATGCCGGCCTCTAAAATCCGGTGCAGCTTCTCTTCTTCAATGGGCTGTGCGGTGAAATCCCGCACGCTTCTACGATTAAAAAGGTTTTGCAAAGCATCCATACGGGCACGCTCCTTCATGTTTTTCGAAGTCGTTTTGATTTTACCGTTATTCTACCACACAAGGGAAAAGGTCGCAAGTGAAACTTTTCTGAGGTTCTAAAAGCACTGAAGCACCGTTATATTGGAGTCTCACTGTTTTATTTTGGATTTATCGCAACGCGCTGCGGTATTCAGCGGGCGTCATGTGCTTTACTTTTTTGAACGCCGCCGCAAACTTACTGGCGCTGTCGTATCCGACCTGTGCGGCAATCTCGGCAATGTTCCGGCGTTTTTCACGCAACAAAATTTCCGCCGCGTAATTCATGCGGTAATCGGTAAGCCACGCGCCGATGGATGTGCCGTACGCCGCCTTAAAGCAGGTCTTCATCGGCGTCAGCGCAAAATCGAACCGTGCAGAAAGCTCTTCCTGCGTGAAGTTTTCGGAGATATGCTCGGCGAGAAAATCGCGCACGGCCTTGGTTTTTTCAAGCTGCGTCTTATAAAAGTACGGATGCGCCGCGTTTTCCTTCGGCGGCGTCATGCTGTCGAGCGCGAGCAGCAGCTCCAGTATTTTGATTTGAAAATAGGAAATACGTGCTTTTTCCGGCACGCGGTACATTTCCTCAAAGATGTGCGCAAGCTGCTCCGTGCACGCAATAACCTTAGGCGTTCCGTTCAGCGCAAAGCGGCGCAAAATCGCCGCCGGGGTAACGGAAAAGCCCGCCATGACGTTCAGCAGGGAACGCGAGGCCTGCTCCGGGTCGAGCGTGACCACGAGTCCATGGTAATGGCCGGAGGGCAAGTCTAGCTTCTGCGAGCATGACGCGCCGTTTTCAAGCTTCATCTCACCGGCACTCACATAGGAAAAAGCGCCTTCTCCCAACGCGTAGGCCATGCGCCCTTCGCGGCAGTGCTCGATCGTGAGCCGCATACGGTCGTCGGTCTTTCCGCATACGCAGTGCGTCATGTGCAGATCTCGAAACCGAAGCTCCACACCCGGAAAAATGGTATAGCATGTCACAGTGCCCTCGCCCGTTTCGTTGCGCAGCTGCCACACGGCACAGCCGTCACTTTCCGCAAGCAGCATCGTGTTTTGCTCTTCTTGTTGTATCTCGTCACGCATGATACGCGCCCCCTAACATTATGTTCTGACTGCGGGAAAAGAGGCCGTTGCCCGCGTGCGGCATTGTATTAAAAGTTAGCAATTTCTAACTCGAATTCAAAAATAAAAGTGAAATTTTCGCTCTCTTTGGTCTTTTCGCCCTGTTTTCTTGCAGGTGATCTTTTATGCGCCAAAACAGAATTTCTCGGTTCACGGTTGACTTCTGCTTTAATTTCATGTATGCTATATTCGAAAGTTAGCTAAAACTAACTTACTCGATTTCACTGTATACGGAGGATACCTATGGAAACATTTTACGGCATATTGATTCCGTTTCTTGGCACCTCGCTCGGCGCAGCGTGCGTGTTCTTCATGAAAAAATCGCTCAGCGATCGCGTACAGCGCAGCCTGACCGGCTTTGCGGCAGGTGTGATGGTGGCGGCTTCGGTATGGAGCTTATTAATCCCCGCCATAGAGCAATCCGCAGCGCTCGGCAAGCTCTCGTTTCTGCCGGCAGCGGTCGGGTTTTGGGCAGGCGTTTTGTTCCTGCTTTTGCTTGACCACACCATCCCCCACCTGCACCGCAGCAGCGAACAGGCGGAAGGCCCGAAAAGCCGACTGCACCGCACCACAATGATGATGCTTGCCGTCACGCTGCACAATATTCCGGAGGGTATGGCCGTAGGCGTGGTGTACGCCGGGTACCTTTCCGGCAGCGCACAGATCACCGCCGCAGGCGCACTTGCACTTTCGCTCGGCATTGCCATTCAAAATTTTCCCGAAGGCGCCATCATCTCCATGCCGTTGCACGCTGAAGGCACGAAAAAGTCGCGTGCGTTTTTGGACGGCGTGCTTTCCGGCGCGGTGGAACCCATCGGTGCCGTGCTGACCGTTTTGGCTGCCCAACTCATTGTGCCGGCGCTGCCGTACCTTTTGAGCTTCGCCGCCGGAGCAATGCTGTACGTCGTCGTAGAGGAGCTTATCCCCGAAATGTCACAGGGCACGCACTCCAACATCGGCACGGTGTTTTTTGCCGTGGGCTTTACCGCCATGATGGTCTTAGACGTTGCGCTTGGATGAACGGTGTGAATGCCATTTTAAATGCTTTGCTCTTTTCAGCCTTAACGACTCCGTTTCGTCGCGTAAAAAGTTAGTTTGTTCTAACCCGCAAATCTATTATAACGCGCCATTCAAAAAAAATCAAGGGCATACCGCAAAAGCATTTCATCTTTAACGCGGTATGCCCTGTTTCGATCTCCTCGATTTTTTCAAAAGTTCCGCATATAGCAAAAAGTCCTGACTTTCCGAAGAAAATCAGGACTTTGGTGGAGCAGGGGTGCCCAAGGATGAACACCCCTCCGAAGCTCCGGTTTGAACAGCACCCCATTTGCTAGACAGTATGATATACTATCTAACAAGTGGGGTGCTGTTCAGTAGTAGACTAATCTCGGTGATTTTCCTTGCCATTGCTACGCCTGACAGCTAAGTTCTTTTAACTTTTCGTTGTCAACCCGTGGCTTTGCAACTCGGCTTTTCTCCCATTGCCGATTCAGCTGCGGTGATAATTTGATTTACTGCCTTATCAACGAAAATCGAAGAATTTGTAGGATTTTCCCCGTATTCCGCTGGCGGTGCTGTCCACCCCCATCCAGAAGCTGGAGAACATCAGCCGTCTGCTGAACACCAACGTGTACATCAAGCGCGATGACCTGACCGGCATCGGTCTAGGCGGCAACAAGGTTCGCAAGTTGGAGTTCCTGCTGGCGGACGCCAAGCGCAAGGGCGCGGAGGTGGTGTTCACCACCGGCGGCGCACAGTCCAACCACGCCATGCTGACGGCGGCCTGCGCCAAGAAGCTGGGCATGGAGCCGATCCTTATTCTGAAAAAGCGCGGCGTTACCGAGCGCAAGGGCAACCAGCTGCTGGAATATCTCATGGATACGGATGTGCGCTTCATGGATACCGACAGCTATGATGATATCTATGCGGAGATGGATCGTGTCAGCAAGGCCAGCGGCAAGAAGTATTATAAGATCCCCTGCGGCGGCACCCACGCCGGCGTGGAGCTGGTCAGCGTTCTCCACCGCGGAGAAAGCGAGGCATCCGATCATGCGTGAAATCAGCTATAAATCCCCGCTTTATATCCAGCTGCGCGAGGTGATCCGCAGTAAGATCGAAGAAGAAGAATACTTGCCCGGCACAGCCATACCCTCGGAAAATCAGCTGATGGAGACCTATGGGCTCAACCGGGTGTCTGTTCGCAGTGCGCTGGCGGCGCTGGAGTTTGAGGGACTTTTGAAAAGCGTGAAGGGAAAAGGGGTTTTTGTAGCGGGGCCCAAGGCCAAGCGGAATATGGATACGCTGGGCGGTTTTCACAACACCATGCGCCAGAGCGGCGGAAACACCGCCACACGGATTCTCAGCAAGACGCTGCGTCAGGCAGGCCCCTATTATGCCCGCCTGCTGGAAATTTCCCCCGAGAGCACCATCTGGTTTATTCGCCGGGTAGAAAATACGGCGGGCGAGCCGGTGGCGCTGGAGGAGCTTTACATTCCCTACAGTGTGGTGCCCGGTCTGGAGGAGGTGGATATAAAGCTGTTCTCCATCTATGACATCTATCAGTGGAACGGCATCGTGCTGGGAGAGGGACATCAGACGCTGCGCATCATCCGGCTGCCGCCTATACTGGCCAAGCACATGGACGTGCCGCCGGAGCAGGCGGTAATGGAGTTTTCATGCACCACCCGGGATCGGGGCGGCCGGGTGGTGGAGTTTTCCCGCAGCTATGTGCGCAACGATAAGGCGGAGTTTGTCGTCCACTTCCGTCACACAAGTCCATAATTGGTATAACTTTTAATATTGCAACTATCAATACAGGCGATAAAATGCGTTATCCGCCTGCATTTTTTACCATTTGTTGTTATTTTAGTCAAAATTTCCGGGGCTGATTTTAGTCGAAACATAGAATTCACGCTTTTTGCCGCAAAAACCGATTATCATCTTGTAATTGGTATAAGTTGATACTATACTTATCACATCAGGGCAACACAACGAAAAAAGGTTGAGAGGTGGGCCACTTGTCCGATTCCATCGTATCGCTGCGCCATGTGGAAAAATGGTGTGGCAACAACCACGTGGTAAAAGACATGAATCTTGAAATTCATGAAGGCGAATTTCTGACATTACTGGGACCGTCCGGCTGCGGAAAAATCACAACGCTCTCGCCTTTAATTTCGATTATAATACCAACGACTTCTTCCAGAAGGACGTGGGCGACGCGCTGACCATCTACGATAAATACTATCAGATGCTGAAGGTGGGTTAATCCATCGCTGCAAAAATGGAGGGATATCCTTGGTTAAGTTTGATGAACAAAAACAAATCGACAGCGTAAACGGTGCTTTGGCATTGCGGCCGCAAATCGAAGAGCTGATCGACCGTCTGCTGGCAGAAGGCGTAAAAAACCTCTGCTGGCTGGGCATCGGCGGCACATGGGCCAGCTGTATGCAGGTGGTATGCTATCTCAAGGAGCACACCGACATGGATACCTTCGCCACCAACGCCGCAGAGTATTGCACCACAGGCGATAAGCGTGTGGGCGCGGGAACCCTTGTGGTTCTCTCCTCTGTGACCGGCACCACCACGGAGATCGTGGATGCGGTTCGTCTGGCCCAGAGCCACGGCGCAAAGGTGCTGGGGTTCATTGACAAGCCGGATGCTGAGCTGGCCACTCTGGTGGATTACTGCATCAGCTACAAGGGCAATGAACAGCTGAAGTTCTTTATGGTGGCGGACTGCTTCCTGCGCCGTCAGGGCAACTTCCCCGACTATGACACCTATTATGCCCAGATGGACGCCTATCTGGCCAAAGATCTGGTGGAGATCGAGAAGATCGCCGATCCCTTTGCAGAGGACTTTGCCCGCAAGCATCTGGAGGACAAGCTCCACTACTTTGTGGGCGCCGGCTGCCTGTATGGCGCCACCTATTCCTACGCCATGTGCTACTGGGAAGAGATGCACTGGATTCGGACGAAGTCCATCCACAGTGCCGAGTTCTTCCACGGTATGCTGGAAATCGTGGACAAGGATACGCCGGTCACGGTCTTTGTGGGCGAGGATGCCCAGCGGCCCCTGGGCCTGCGTGTAGCGAAGTTCCTGCCGCAGATTTGCGAGAACTTCACCATTATCGACACCCATGATTATCCGCTGGAGGGTATCGATGAGAAGTACCGCGGACGGATGTGCTATGCTATTATGCACGCGGTAACCAATCGCATCGACGCCCATGTGGAAGCCATCAGCGGCCACGACATGGCCATTCGCCGGTACTATCGGAAGTTAGCGTATTAAGTGAAAAAGGGCGGGTTCCCCCGCCCTTTTTTCAGAGGTTTGCTTATGAAATTTGGGATGTTTACCAGCGGTTATCAGCGTCTGCCGCTGGAAAAATGCTTTACAGACGCTGCGCAACTGGGGTATGATTACATAGAGCTTTGGGGCGGCTATCCCCACGCCTTTGCCCCGGATGTGATAGAGGACTATCGGGAGATCCGCCGCTTGCAGGAGCATTACGGCATTCCCGTGCCTGTCTATACGCCGGAGCACAATGCCTATCCCTATAACTATATGCTGGGGACGGAAAAGCAGTGGCGCAATTGTATGGCGTATCTGGAGGTGTCTGTCCGTGCCGCCGGGCTGATCGGCGCCGAGCAGATGCTGATTTCCGTGGGGCACGGCGGCGAGTGCTCGGCGGAATTGCGCCGCGCACGGCTGCGCCGCTCTGTGAAGCATCTTGCCCGCGTTGCCGAACGGGAGCATGTTGTCCTTCTGCTGGAAACGCTGTCCCCTCTGGAGAGCAACACCTGCACACGGCTTCATGAGCTCAAGGAGCTGCTGGAGGCGGTGGACTCGCCGTGGCTGATGGGGATGTGCGATGTGGTGCCGCCGGTATTGCAGGGCGAGGACCCGGTGGACTATTGCCGCCATCTGGGAAGCAGAATGGCCCATTTGCATCTGGTGGACTGCGATGGCGTGACGGAAACCCATCTGATCCCCGGAGACGGTGTATTGAACCTGAAACAGATTGTCAGCGACTTCCGGCAGGCGGGCTATGACGGCCGCGCCACGCTGGAGCTGGTGACTCACTATATGGACGATCCTACCGGCGCCGCAGGACTGGCGCTGCAAAGGGCAAAGGAGTTATTATTATGATAAAAATTGCGTGCGCAGGCGACAACTGTGTGGATTATTATGACAACACCGGCGAGAGCTTTCCCGGCGGAAATCCGGTCAATGTTTCGGTGTATGTAAGGCGTCTGGGCGGCCAGTCCGCTTATCTGGGCGCGGTGGGTACGGATGATTTTGGAAAGCAGATGTGCGCCGCGCTGCAAGAGAAGGGCGTAGACGTCAGCCATGTGCAGATTCTGCCCGGCAAAACTGCCTTCACCCATGTAGAGCGCATCAATGGTGAGCGGGTATTCGGCGATTATGATGAGGGCGTCATGGCGGATTTCAGACTCCGGCAGGCGGATTTCGACTTCCTCAAGGGATACAATCTGCTGGTCACCGGACTGTGGGGGCATACGGAAAGTCAACTGGCCGACGTTCGCGCCATGGGGATCCCCGTGGCCTTTGACGGGGCCGAGCGCCCACTGGATGAGGCGGGCAGGATCGCGCTGCCCCATGTGAACGTGGCGTTTTTCTCAGATGACGCCTCCGATGAGGAAAGCCTCAAGGCGCGGATTCTGGAGGTAGCGGCGCTGGGCCCCCAGATCGTGGTGGCCACCCGAGGCGGAAAAGGGAGCCTTGCCTATGACGGCGAAAGCTTCTATCCGGGCCAGATCGTTCCGTGCTCCGTGGTGGATACCATGGGCGCGGGGGACAGTTTTATTGCCGGATTCCTGATGGCGTGGCTGAAAAAGGAGTCGATCCCGGCCTGCATGCGTGCCGGAGCGGAAAATGCAGCCGTAACGCTGGGCTATCCCGGCGCGTGGTGATCATAAAGGGGCGAATCAACATGGAAGAACTGCTGAAGTCTTTGCAGGAGCTGCTGGCCATTGAATCGGTGGCCCGGCGGGATCAGGAAAAGCCCTTCGGAAACGGCGTGGCCCAAGCGCTGGATTACACGCTTTCCCTTTGCCAACGTATGGGCTTTCATACAAAGAACGCCGACGGGCTGTACGGCCGCGGCATATCGGGCGCTGTTTGGCAGCGACGTGTATGGTAAAAAAAGCTGGGCATTGCCATGACCTCTCCCGATAGCGGGCCGCTGTCTATGAATGTGGGACTTCTGAGGGTGGAGGACGGCCTCATCCGGCTTTCTGTCGATATCCGCCATCCGGAAACCGCTGCCGCCGATCATATTGCCGAAACGGTGCGCCGCGCAGTGGAGCCCTACGGGTTCACCCTTGCGCCCATCCACCCGGAAAAAAGCGTTTATCAGGACAAAAACGGCCCCGTCATGCAAAGCCTTCTGGCGGCCTATCGGCAGGAGACGGGAGACCTTTCCGCGCCGCTTGCCATCGGCGGCGGAACCTATGCAAAGGCCATGGAGAACATTATCGCTTTCGGGCCTGTGTTTCCCGGCGAGGAATCCCGGGAGCATCAGGCGGACGAATATATCGCCTTGGACAGCATAGAGAGGCTGCGCCGCATCTATGCACAGGCGTTCCAAAACCTGCTGGCATTATAAGGATTTATCAAGCATAATTACGACCTATATTATAATTATACCATTTTCGTGCTCCAGACGCAAGTTCACAGATATGCACGAATCGATATTATAGTAAAAAAGCGCCGTCTCGGAATCACTTCCAAGACGGCGCTTTTCTGTTGTGGATCAGAGCGAACATTTCACGGCAAAGCCGCCGCTGAAGAAATAGGTATTCGTCCAATACCTGTTTGGTGGAGACGGACGGGATCGAACCGTTGACCTCTTGAATGCCATTCAAGCGCTCTCCCAGCTGAGCTACGCCCCCGTTTGGTACTTGAAGATTATAACACAGGTGGTTACAAATTTCAAGCCCTTTTTTGTTTTTTATTGATCTTTTTTCGCAAAGCGAAAAATATCGCCGTTTATTCGATGCTGTGAATGCGGTATGTTCCGCTTTCGGCAGCTTTGTAAGCGAGGCCATCTTCAAAGACATAGCCGCTTTCAAGACGAATAACACCGTGCATGGTGCTTGGCAGCTCGACCGTCAACTCAATGACGTCGTCCTCATCCCTCTCCCATGCGGAAGCGATGCGGCCTGCGGGTGCAATGTGGAACGCTTCGGCATGTGTGAGGCGCGAGATGAACGACGGGCGGAAATCCACCTCATTCGGTTCACCGTGCGGCGCCATGCGGATACCGGAGAGCGCCTGCGTAAACCAGCTGCTGATGTCGCCCCAGAAGTGGTGATTCAGTGAGCCGATGCGATCACTGCCCTCGGGCTGAAACAGCTCCCACAACGTCGTAGCACCGCGCGCGATCCAGTTGCCGTAGGACGGATAATCCGGGCGGGTAATCATGGAGAACGCGAGGTCACTGTACCCGAAATCCGTCAAAACATGGAACAGCACACGTCCGCCGAGCACGCCGACATCGAGGTGATACTCTTGCTCCTCAATGAGGTTGATAAGCTGCTCAAACGCCGCCTTGCGCTCTGCGGGCTCGAAGATGTTGTAGTAGATGGCCATGGTCTGCGAAGTCTGGCAGTTGCCGGCAGCGAGCATAGTGTTCTCGTCGATGAGATACTTGCGCACGGCAGCTTTCCAGCGCTTGGAAAGCGCGCGGGCAAACGCCGCCTGCTCCGGCATATTGAGCTTATCGAACAGAAACGCGGCTTTATCCGCCATGTCCTTTGAGAGCACCGTATCGGTGAATGCGAGCGGCGATTTATATTCGTGCGCTTCGCGTCCCGGCGGGCACCAGTCACCAAGGCCGATGGCGAGCAGGTCGTGCGCATCCATACGCGTTGTGAGGTAGTGCAGGTATTTGATGATCGCCGGGGCGCACAGTTTGGCGGAATCCAAATCGCCGCGGTACTGATACAGTCTGTACGGCAGCTCAATGAGCACGCTGTCCCATGCGGGGCCGTTGCCCCAAGCAAAGCCCCAGCCGCTTGTGGGTACGATGCCGGGCAGTGCGCCGTTATGATCCTGTGCTTTCACAATGGCACGCAGCCATTCGCGGTAGCTCTTTTCTGCGCCGAGGTTCAGCAAAATATGTTCGGAAGAAAGTGCCGCGTCGGCCGTCCAGCCGTTTTTCTCGCGCTGCGGGCAGTCCGTCGGGAAATAATAGAAATTCGTCACGTCCGATTGGCGTGTCATTTGCTGCAATTTGTTTGCGGTCTCATCCGAACAGGAGAAACCGCCGCGCACTTCAAGCAGCGAGTGCATCTCAAGCGCTGTGAGCAGGTCTTCCGTCGCTTGCGCTTCGGTGATGCCGCTGACGAGCACATAACGGAAACCGTGATACGTAAACGCCGGTGTATATACTTCTTCCCCGACGCCGCGGCAGGTATACACGTCTTTGTGGACATATTCGAGGTCGCGCGCCCAGTGCTCACGCTTAAACCAGATATTTTCCACGTCCGGCAGGCCGTCCTTCAAGTGCTCGCCGTGCCGAAGTTCTATGCGCTGGTCAAGCTCGCCGCGCACGCACAAGCGGCACACACCGGCGGTGTTGATGCCGAAATCGTACAGATAGCCCTTTTCCGTTTTCGTAACGGAGATGGGCTTTAATTCATTTACGATGTCGATCGGCTCCGCGGTACACAGGCGCTTTTCGCCGCGCGGCTGCGGGGCGCGTTCGGCAAATTCCCATGCACTGTCGTCAAAGCCGATCGTATTCCAGCCGGGCATTTCCAAGCGGCCGTCGTAAATTTCACCGAAGCGATAGTCATCAAACAGCAGCGGAGACGATCCCGTGCGCCACATTTCGTCACTTTCAATGCAGTGCGCCTCCCCGCTTTTGTCCGTGTACGTCAAGCACAGCGCCATTTGCGGTGCGGCACGGAATGCAGCGGTGTCGAAATCCCAGATATGCCCGCCGGGGTTATTCGTGAAGCCGTTGCCAAGCCACACGCCAAGCACATTTTCGCCCGCGCAGAGCGTGACCTCATACGTATCGTAATACACAAGGCCATCGGGATTGCTGATGTACGGCGCAAGGCAGCCCTTTGTGATGCGTTCGCCATTTAAATACAGCTCATAAAAGCCGAGCGCCGTGATGATAACGTTTGCTTTGGCTTCATGATCGATCCGAAATGCGCGGCGCAGATACGGCGCAGGCACGTGATGTTCAAATGTATTGTAAGCTTCGGATGCGCGGATAAAAGACTTCGGAAATTCCATTTTAACTCCTCCAAAAAGGACTGAATTCCTCTTTTATGACTGCTGTTTCGCTTTTGATTCGGTTGTGGGATCTACGTAGACGGTCTTATACTGCACATAGATGACCATGCCGGGCTTTGCGCCCTGCGGCTTTGAAACATAGCGGATCTGCGTGTAATCGACCGGCACCTGCGCGGAATCCTTCGCGCGGCTGTGCTGCGCGGCAAGCACGGCGGCTTCCTCCATGGCGGTCTCCGTCGGTGCCTTGCCGTCTGTGACGAGCACCGTGTGCGAGCCGGGGATGTTCTTCGTGTGAAACCAAATATCGTTGTTGTTTGCGTCCTTCATTGTCAACTTGTCATTCTGGCGGTTATTGCGCCCGATAAGCACCGTGAAGCCGTCGCTCGTCTTGAACTTGAGCGGTGCGGAAAGCGCAGGCTGCTTCTGGTTCTTTTTGCCCGCCTTACGGCGCACGTAGCCCTGTTCGGCAAGCTCGGCGCGAATCTCATTTAAATCACGTTCGTTTTCGGCGAGGGCAAGCGATTCGAACACGCTGTCGATATACGTCAGCTCCGTCTGTGCAAGGCCAATCTGCTCGGTCAGTTTTTCCTCCGCCGTTTTCGCCTTGCGGTAGTTTTTATAGTATTTCTGCGCGTTCTGCTGCGGCGTGAGCGCCGGGTCGAGCGCAATCTCAAGCTCCGCCAAATTCTCATCATAGAAATTTTGCAGCTTTACGGATGTTTCACCCTTTTGAATCGCATACATATTCGCACTGAGCAGGTCGCCCTTGATGCGCAGTGTGTCGCGCTCGGCGCATGCGGAAAGCTCTGCCTGCTGGTTCGCGATCTTGCGGCTCAAACGGTCGGCGTGATTCGCAAGCAGACGCAGAAGATCCTGACTTTTCACGCGCATACGCTCAATCTGGTCGCGCTCGGCGTAGAACGCGTCGAGCATTTCGGAAAAGCTCTCTTTTTCACTGACCGTCATCGCGCTGCCGTACTGACGAATGTCCATAAACGCGAAATCTTTCGGTTTATTCTGCGGGTCGATGACAATATGCGGCGTGCCGGAAACGTTTTTCGCCGTCTCCATCAGCGTCGTCACGTACATCTCCGTACGGCGGCGCTGCGGGGGCGTCATGCTTTTCACATACATCTCATGCCCCAGCCCCGCGCTGTTTTCGACTTCGCGCGCAATGATCGGCGAAATGCCCTGCAAAACGGACATCAACGCTTTGGAAAGCTCCATATCACGCGGTAAAGCATCGATACGCGCCATGATCTCCTCCACCGTGCAGGTAAGCATGGAAAGCTTATCCTGCGGGGGCGGCAGGCGATATAAAAGCCCAGGCAACACAAGACGCTCCGAAGACATCTCGGCATCCACGCGTTTTAGTGCATCGATGATTTTGCCGTTTTCATCAACCAAAATGATATTGCTGTACCGGCCCATGATCTCCACGGCAAGCGTCAGCTCCACGTGGTCGCCGAGCTCGTTCACGCTGTCGAATTTCAGCATGAGCGCACGCTCCAAGTCGGGCTGCGTGATCTCCAAAAGCTTTGCACCCTGCAATTTCTTGCGCAAAAGCATGCACAGCATCGGCGGCTGCTGCGGGTTTTCCACCGGAATCGTCGTCAGATTGACGCGCGCACTGTTTGCACGGGCGGAAATGAGCAGCTTATATGCGGCGCTGAAGCCGCGAAATGCAAGAATCAGCTCATCGCGGTTCGGCTGAAACACACGGTCTACGCGCATGCCGAGCAAGGACGTGCCGATTTCCTCTTTTAAATGTCGTAAAAACACACCATCCAGTGCCATTTTATAAAACCATCGCTTTTAAAAAGCGCCTTTCTGTTCTGTTTCAAAGCGTTACCATCGGCGGGCGTTCGCTTTCGGAAACGATAAATTCCACACCCGGGCAGGCTGTATCAAGATAAGCTTTCAGCCGCTCGCGGTACGGCAGCTCCGTGTGGTAGTGCCCGGCTTCATACAAAGCCAGTCCCGCCTGCTGCGCCGCGATGGCCTCGTGGTGCTTCACTTCGCCGGTGACGAACGCGTCCGCGCCCTTTGCCTGCGCTGCAAGGGCATAGTCTCCCCCGGCACCGCCGACGACCGCGACTGTGCGGAGCATTTTGCTGACCGCCGTGCAGCGCACCGCCGAAAGCCCCAGCGCTTCCTTAATGTGCGCAGCAAAGTCCTCCGTTGTCATTTCTTCCGGCAGCTCGCCCATGTAGGCAATGTCCGTTTCGCCCTCTTTTAAAATGCCGCAGACGTTTTGCAGCCCCAGTTTGCGGCAAAGCGCATCGTTCACGCCGTAGGGATATGCCATATCGAGATTCGTGTGCGCACTGATGACCGCAATGCCGCTCTGCACAAGCGCATAGATGATGTTCTGCGGCTGCACGGTACGCAGCGGGTTAAAGATCACCGGGTGGTGGCTGATGATGAGCTCCACACCGATGCTTTTCGCCTCACGCAAAACGCGCGGCGTGACATCCAAGCAAAGCAACGTCTTTGTGACGTCGACATTTTCATCACCGACCAGAATGCCGACGTTATCAAAATCCATTGCCGTTTGAAACGGCGCAATACGGTCTATGGCATCATAGATCTCTCGAACGGTCATGCGTTCTCCTCCTCGCCGTACAGGTCTAAAAGCATTTGCAGCAAAATTTCCAGCGCGCTGCTGTCCGCGCCGCCGTGCCGCATGCCCTTGATCTTATTTTCGATGTTGTGCCGCACGCTTTTGGCATAACGTGCGCTGGACGGACTGCCGGGTTTGATCTGCCCCATATATAAATCAATCAGCTTTAAATTATCCCGCTTTTGATCGGTATAGTACACGGACATCACGGAGTAAATTTTATCACTATCTACTACCGCTTCTTCGCGGTCAATCGTAAAGCCCAGCGCGGCAAGTCCTTCTCTAAGCTGCATGGCGGTCGTCATCGGCTGCAAAACAAGGTGCTTATCCATCGCGCACAGCCATGGCGCTTCCGAGATGATACGCAAAATAAGCTCACCGCCCATGCCGGCGATGACAATGTCCTCCGCCTCATCCGGAAGCACCCCGTGCAGACCGTCTCCACACACAAAGTGCATTTTGTCCGCCACACCGCAGCGCGAAGCATTGTTCATGGCGCTTTCCAACGGCCCTTTGTGAACATCAACCGCAACGGCAAACGGTATCTTGCCGCTTTGCAGCAAACAGACCGGCACATAGCCGTGGTCTGTGCCGATATCGGCAAGTTTTTTGCCTTCCCGCACAAAATCTGCACATTTTTGCAGACGCGCGCCAAGGGTGGGTGCTCGTTCTATTCTGTTTTGTTCCATGAGTTCCTCCGAATTGCCGGATCGGCGAATTTGCTTATTTTGCGGCGAAGCGCGCGTTAAATGCTGCTGCGAACTGCTCTGCATCCATACCATGCACTGCACAGGCCTCTGCGACTGTTTCGCCGCGTGCGGCGGGACATTCAATGCAATGCATGCCCGCTTCCCTGAAAAACGCTGCGGCATCTGTCTCCCGCCGCAGAATATCGCCGATGATGGTATCGACCGTAATGTGCATAAAACATCCCCCTTTAAAGATATTTAATCAATTTAATTATACGATGCATAAGTTTGTTTTGCAAGGTATATCACGGCTTTCCGCGTAAATATCGTAAATATTTATAAAGCAATATTTGTCTTTGAACTGCAAAATGCCCGGCAGTCTCCCGCCGGGCACCGATATGCGTTTTAAAGCTTATCTTTCTTCCTTCATGCGTGCAAAGCACTCGCTGCAATAGACCGGACGGTCCTCACGCGGCTTGAAGGGAACGGTTGCTTCCTTGCCGCAGGCGGCGCAGACAGCCGTGTACATCTCACGTTCCGGCTTTGCTGCATTCTTGCGGTTCTGGCGGCATGCCTTGCATCTCTGCGGCTCGTTCTCGAAGCCCTTGGATGCGTAAAATTCCTGCTCGCCGGCTGTGAATACAAATTCTTTGCCGCATTCCTTGCAGATCAGGGTCTTGTCTTCGTACATGTGTTTTTACCTCGCTTTGGTCATAATAGAATAGAATGAGTTTTGCCCCCGGCGGATTTGCACCGCTTCATTGAAAAACAACGCCATCAACTGTGGAAGGGCATATATATAAATATATAGAAAAGGTATCCGCGCGAAAGTCATCCTTTGGCGTCATTGTTTTTCTGCCGCAGCTTTTTGCGTACACGCGCCATCGCGTTATCGAACGCACGCGCCGAAATGCCGAGTTTTCTCTCTGCTTCCTGCCGCTTATAGCCGCCAAGATACAAAGAAAGCACGCGCAGCTCAAAATCGGAAAGTGAAATATGAATAACAGAAAGCAGCCGGTCCATCTCGTCACGGCTCTCCAAAAGCGTTTGCGGGTCGGAAAGGCGGTCTGCCCCAAGGTCTTCCATCTCCTCAATGGGCACAGCGTTATTGAGGAAAGAATTTTTCAGACTGGAGCTACGCCGCACGGCGCTGACGATTCGATTGTTGATGCACCGCCCGGCATACGTTTCAAACGACGTCCTTTCGCTCGGCTTATAGGAATTCGCCGCGTCTAAAAGCCCCAAAAGCCCCTCCTGGTACAAGTCTTCCCGCTCAAGGGAAAAAATCTCGCGAAAACTGCACGCCTTGATGCGGATGACCTTCAGGTAGCGCGCCGCAAGCTCCGAAAACGCCGCGTCATCTCCGTTTTGAAAACGAAGTGCCAGCGCCTCATCGCTGAGCGGTATACTATTTTTCTGCCCGGTTTCCTGCATGAGAACGCTCCAAATGACTACTGTTTCTTTATCATACTCCAAACCCTTACAGAAGTCAAGACAAATCTTCCTATACTGTACAAAAATGCTCGACCGAATTTTTACATTTATATCTATCCTGCAAACTTAAACTTCTATTGCCAAAATTCGACAAAAAGTATATAATGCAGACAAGAACTGCGAAAGGCGGTAAAAATATGGTATCAAAAGCATTCAGCATGGGACTTTTCGGCATGCACGCGTTCAAAGTGGAAGTGGAATGTGACCTTTCTGCCGGTCTGCCTGCCTTTGACCTTGTCGGCCTGCCGGACGCCGCCGTAAAAGAATCGCGCAATCGCGTGCGCGCCGCACTGAAAAACTGCGGGTTCGATTTTCCCGTCAGCCGCATCACGATGAACCTTGCCCCTGCCGACGTGCGCAAAGAGGGCCCCGTTTACGACCTGCCGCTGCTCATCGCTTTATTGAAAGCCACCGGCCAGCTGAATGTCAACACGGACGACTGCATTTTTGCGGGCGAGCTTTCGCTTTCCGGTGCGCTGCATCCTGTGCGCGGTGTGCTCTCCATGGCGATAGAAGCCGGAAAGCTCGGCTACACGCGCATGTTTGTGCCTGCGGAAAACGCCTATGAAGCCGCCGTTGTGACCGGGCTTTCGGTCTACCCTGTGCCGGACGTGTTCACACTCATCGACCATCTGCGCGGTACAAAGCCGATCCTGCCCGCCGCGCCGTACCACAGCGATCCGAAAAATCAGCCGCCGCTGCCAGACTTCGCCGATGTAAAAGGGCAGGCACAGGCAAAGCGCGCTTTAGAGATTGCCGCAAGCGGCGGGCACAACGTGTTGCTCATCGGCTCGCCCGGTTCCGGCAAAAGCATGCTTGCAAAGCGCCTGCCATCCATTCTGCCGCAAATGTGCTTTGAGGAAATGATCGAAACGACCGAAATTCACTCCGTTGCGGGACTTCTGCCGAGCAACACCGCGCTCATTGAAACGCGCCCCTTCCGCTCGCCGCACCATACCATCTCCGGCCCGGGGCTTTCGGGCGGCGGGTCTATCCCCCGCCCCGGCGAGATCTCCCTCGCACACAACGGCGTGCTGTTTTTGGATGAGCTGCCGGAGTTTTCGCGCAGCTCCATGGAGACGCTGCGCCAGCCGCTTGAGGACGGCGTTGTGACCGTCTCGCGCGTGAACGGCACGGTCTCTTTTCCGTGTAAATTTATGCTCGTCGCCGCCATGAACCCCTGCCCATGCGGCCATTACGGTCACCCCACACATCCGTGCACCTGCTCGGAGACCGCCGTGGCGCGGTACCTCGGCCGCGTTTCCGGGCCACTGCTCGACCGTATCGACCTGCACATTGAAGTGCCGCCGGTCGATTTTCGCGACCTCTCGAACACCGCAAAGGAGGAAAGCTCCGCGTCCATCAAAGCGCGTGTGGATGCCGCACGGGATATTCAAAACAAGCGTTTTGCGAACACCGGCATCACCTGCAATGCGCAGATTCCGCCGGAAATGCTGCATGAAGTCTGCCGCACCGCGCCTGCTGCCGATGCCCTACTGAAAAACGCATTTGAAAAATTCGGGCTTTCCGCCCGCGCCTACGACCGTGTGCTAAAGGTTTCGCGCACCATCGCCGACCTCGATAACAGCCGCGACATCGAAGCGCGCCATGCCGCCGAGGCCGTGCGCTACCGCACGCTCGACCGCAAATACTGGACGAGATAGAATTATACAAACTAAAAAGCAGTTCTTCCTCACGGAGGTCACATCGCGTCAGCTGTGAAAATTCTGCCGTTTACTTCAATACTCCGCTTCCTTGTGTTTTTCCGTTCATCCCGAAATTTCCTTCAAAAGCGCGGTGCAGCCTTCATAAACATCGTGCCAGGTCGCTTCAAAATCGCCGGTGTACCACGGGTCAGCCACGTCGCCGGGACGATTGGTGTGCTCCATCAGCAACGAGAATTTATGCTCCGGGTCACCTCCGCAAATACGCTGCATGCCGCGCAGATTGGAACTGTCCATGCCGATGATGTAGTCGAACTTATCATAATCCGCACGCGTCATCTGGCGCGCCGCATGGCCGTCGCAGCGAATGCCGTGTTCCAAAAGCTTGCGCTTTGCGGGCGGATACACCGGGTTGCCGAGTTCCTCTCGGCTCACCGCCGCCGAAGCAATCTCAAATGCGTCTCTTTTCCCCGCTTTTGCCGCAAGGTCTTTCATCACAAACTCCGCCATCGGGCTGCGGCAGATATTGCCGTGGCAAATAAATAAGATTTTTGTCATTTTTGTTCCCCTATCTTCATTTTGGCTGTACCGCTATTTTACCATATTCCCGTTTCATTTTCCAGTGTAAACAGAAGCCGCCGTGCGCACTCACATTTTCGAAATCTACGCCGCCATTATGCGGTGGATTTCGGAGTGATCTTTCCCCACAAAAAAGCAGCTGCTCCTTGTTAAAAAGAGCAGCTGCTTTTCTATGGGATTTGAGTGAAAACTTGTAAACAAATTAAGAGTCAAGAATATTACGGATACCCTGCTGAACGGTTTCATAGTCTTTTTTTAAAGACGCCAACCGTTCCCGCCCGGCGTTTTCAATATGATAGATCACACGCATGCGGGAACGCCCCGTGCTCATGCGCGTTACGACCTCCTCGCCGGTGATGTACCCATCATCCGCCAAGCGGTACAGAAGCGGATAAAAAGACCCCTCCTGCACTGTATTGAAACCTTTGCTTCGCTCCTTGATTTTCTGCACAAGCTGATAACCATATGCGTCTTCTTCACACAGCAAAAACAGCGTGAGCATTTCTATGGAGCCTTTTTTCATGGTATCGATAGCCATAGTGGAGATACCCCCTATCGAATAATAGTCTACAGCAAATTGAATTACAAGTTAATACCTGTTTTCAATAAAGTGTATTAACAAGCAAACTTTCATGTGCTATGATGACAGCACGCAGAACATGCGCAATTTATACTGTTTTAAAGATTTATATATCGGCATTATTGTCTTAGTTGTCAAGCGGCGCGGCTTCTTCGGGCACGTCTTCTGCTTCGGCTTCAACGGGCAGCGCCGCAAGCAAATCGAGCAGACCGGTACGGTTATATTAACCGAAATGTTCCTAAAGAAAAAACGCCCCGCAAAGCACTTAGCAAAATGAGCAAAGCGCAGATACGCCGTTTTCGTGCGCCTGCGCTCTTATTTTCGTATTTACTTTCTGAAAAGCTTATCCAGCGTCTTGCCATCCTTACTTTTCCATTCCGCCCAACCGTTCGCACTTGTACCGAGGACGAACATAGCGGCCGAGCTCGGCGACGAAAACGACATCGATTTGTTCAGCACATATTCGCTGTTTACATCGGTCACGTCTCCGTTTTTCAGAGCTGATCGTCTCTGGCGCGCAATGGCCGGTGAAAGGCTTTTATATTCCGTGCGCCCGATACGCGAGCCCTCCAGCACCTCGAACCGCTCGCCGTCATACACGCCAAACGCTTCTATGCCGTTGCGTGTTGTATGTAAAACCGTTTCTTCGCTCTGCACCGCTTTTGCATCGTTCATTTTATAACCCAGCGTCGCCATGATGAACTGAATTTCATCGTAGACTTCCTCCACAGTGGCAAGGTCATATTCGTCGATCTCATATTTCGGCACAACACTGTTTTCTACCGTGTAGCGCTTGGATTCCTGCGCTTTGATGATCGCGTATTTTTCAAGCCCGCTGATCATATCCAGCGTAAAGGTCTTGCTCTCCGCCAAAAACATGATGGCTTTGTTCCAAAAATCTTTCGAGCGATTGTGGTCGTCCAGCCGCAAAATGCCGTTGCGCGTCTGACCGATGTAAATTTGCGCGATCCTATTGTCTTCGCTCTCATTTATTAAATAATAAATGCCGTGCCGGTTGATGCCCGTAATGTTCTTCGCTTCGGAAAGCAGTGGGCGCGGTATCACATACGTCGTCATGGTAGATAAACTGCGGCGGATGGAGCGAATACCGTCCGGCTGTCCGTTGTGATAAATCGTTTCAAGCTTTTTGCTGATGCCCATAGTGTTTTCCTCTGCTCACCCATCAAATTCAAGTTTATATATGTATTATACCACATAACATACTTTCGCGCCAGTACCAAACGCATATTATATGAAACTTCTGTAAATTTCGTCCCAAATAAATTGCCGCACATTTTTAACGCCACGCCAGCCGCTGTCCGACGGGCGCGTATACATCGAGATTCCTGATAGCGGCATGAAATCTATAATGCCAAAACCATGACCGTCCTCGCCTCTGTGCCGGACGGCTTCACCGAGAACCTCAACGCGCAGCCCATCCGAAACAAAAAGTAACGCAAAAAATTAAAAGGCTCTGCCGCGCACCGATTTGATGCCGACAAAGCCTTTTTCTCGTTTTAGGGTGTTAAATGAATCTGAAATACATGCCTGCACTGCCATAATTGCAGTAGTGCTCGTCCGTCGACATGACATCAGCCTTGCTGATCTCTCCCGTGATCAGTTTTTCGCACAGCACTACCATATCCTGCACAATCTCGAGCCGCAGCGGGTTATAGTAGACCGATCTGCCCGCAAGGTAATCCTGCTGGTGCTGCTCGTCGCAGCCGTTTTCCTGAATGGAATGCCCGCCGAACCACGCATAATCGCGCAGCGCCTCCGCACGCGGCAGGAAGCACTCAAGGTTCTTTTTGTAGCTCTCCAAGACCTTATACATGTCTTTTTCCGGGCAGATCATCAAAACGATATACCCGGAGCCGATGGCGTCGCCGGTAAAAAGCGCCTTATAGTGTGCGCACGAGAACACCACGGAGTTTTCCGTGTGCCCGCCGAGATTCAGCACATCCACCGTCACACCGCCGCCGAGGTCGATCACGCTGCCCTCGTCAATAGGTACAAAGTGCGGGTATTTGCCGCCGTCGGAAAGCGCCGCCGCAAAGCGGTTTTCGTCTTCGCGGATCTTCTCCACATCGTTTTTGTGCAGATATACTTTTTCAAATCGGTCGATGCGGAACATGTGGTCGCGGTGCGGGTGCGTAATCGCAACCTCGACCGGCAGCCGCGTCAGCTTCTTCACGGTGTCGAGCAGGTCGCCCTCGCCCATGCCCGTGTCGATCAAAAGCGCCTTGTCCCTGCCCTCAATGAGGTAGCACGTCGCTGTAAAGTAGTCATCTATCCGCCAAAAACCGGGCTTTATCCACGTCACTTCAAGCTGCGTGCGTCTATCCTGCTTTAGCAGCCAACGAACAATTTCCCCGTCCGCAAAGACATTTTCCCATGCGTTTTCAGGGTTGATCTCCGTGCGCTCCACCGTTTCGGAGCCTGTTACGCGCAGGCTCATCACAAGCTTTTCCGCGTCTGCAAGCACCTTGCCGTCTGCGAGCACATTGCCCTCACCCGCGAACGTATACACCTTCAGCGGCATGAATTTTGCCGCGCGTACTTCATAGGGGTCTGCGTGCCCGCCGAGAATCGCCGCCGCGCTGAAGCAATGCGACAAATGCGAAATCAGCCGCCACGCCGCGTCCGCGCAGCTTTGCGATGCCGTGAGCGACAATTTACATTTGTCGATGATGCCCGTCGTCTGCCATTCAAAAACCAAGCTCTGCACCGCTGTTTCGGGCAATATGCCGCCCGGTAAAATCAACGCGGTTACCTGTGCTTCTCCGCAATGCGGCTCGAGTTTACTTAAACAGCTTTCCGCCTCCGTCTCATTTGAGACAAGACACAGCAGCGTCGGCTTCCCGCCGCCCAGCTCCGCGCCGTTCACGCACCACTTGAGCACCTGTCCGTCAAACACTTTTTCAAAATAACGCATACCTTTTCCTCCCCGTTACAATGACCCGCTATTTTGTGAATAAAACAAAAAGACTCCACATTTCTGCAAAGTCTTTCATGGTCGAGGTGAGAGGATTTGAACCTCCGGCTTCTACGTCCCGAACGTAGCGCTCTACCAAGCTGAGCCACACCTCGATATAAGCCTTGAATATTCAAGGCCATTTTGGCAGCGGTACCAGGATTTGAACCCAGACAAACAGAGTCAGAGTCTGCTGTGCTACCATTACACAATACCGCTATCTGTTTCGCTGTCTTTCTTTCGTTTCGTTTGTTTCCGTCGGACAACGTAGTCTATTATAGCAGATATCCGGGAAAAGTCAACCCTTTTTTCAAAAAAACTTTAAAAATTTGAAATTTATTTTTCGAGTGAGAATTAAAACGCGCAAAAAAGCGCGGAATTATGCGGTTTTTTTGCCTTTTCAGCCGTTTACGGGCTCTGCCAAAAAACACGCGCCGAATGCCTGCGGCATACGCTTTGCGGCATTTTCCGCCAAGCTTTTTTCAGAAAAAATTCCAAAAACCGCAGAGCCGCTGCCGGTCATCAACGCATTTAACGCCCCGTTTTCGCACAGATATTTTTTTATCTCCTGCACAACGGAGATTTGCAGCGCGTCGTCAAACCGATTTCCGAGCGCGTTTGCAATTTTCTCAATCGAGCGATGCTCTACCGCGCGCACCATACCCGGCGTGTAGCGCATGCCGCCGTCCGGCACGTTATCGCACGCACGGTACGCTTCCGGCGTGCTCACGCCCACGTCCGGCTTCACAACGACAAGGTAACACTTCGGTATCTCTGCCAGCGGCAGCAACTGCTCGCCAATGCCAAGGCAGCGATATGTGCCGTTTAAAATGCAGAACGGCACATCTGCACCGATGCGCAAACCGAGATACAAAAGCTCTGCCGTATTGAGCGGCTCCTCCCCCGCTTCTGCGCACAGATGATTCAATAATTTCAGCACGGCTGCTGCATCCGCACTGCCGCCGCCCATGCCCGCCTGATCCGGGATATGCTTTTCAATATAAATATCTGCGCCGAACGGCACACCGGTAGCGTCAAAATAATACTGCGCAGCCTTGTATGCCGTGTTGCGCCCGTCGCACGGGATGTGCGGCTTCGAGCACTTGAGTATAACCTCCCCCGTATCGTTCAGCGTCACGCGCACACGGTCGCAGAGAGACACGGACTGCATCACCATGTCGACCGTGTGGTAGCCGTCCTCGCGCCGCCCGGTAATATCGAGCGATAAGTTGATTTTTGCATACGCATTACATTCGGCTGTGTTCATATTCAGTCCTCCCTCATAGGTCAAACAGTGAAAACCGCTTGATATTGATGACATGCTTCGGGCACATTTCGTGGCAGCAGAAGCAATGGATGCACTTGCTGTACTCGATGTGCGCCTTGTGCTCCCGCACCGTTATGGTGTGCTGCGGGCAGCTTTCCGCGCACTTGCCGCAGCCCACGCACTGCGCCGTGTTGATCTTCGGGTACGGCGTCAAAATTCTCTTTGCAAGCGGCTGCATGAACTTCGGAACGCGTGTCGTAAAATCGATGCTGCTGGAGCGCGCACGCTTAAAATCGTGTACGACAATATTCTCAAAATCGTCACCAAGCACTTCGATCTCCGAAAGCTTTCCCGCACAAAGTCCGCGCTTCTGTGCGTTTTTGAGCACCAAAATTTCTTCGGGCTTCATATCGATGAGCTTTGCGCCGACCATATCCGCTTCGTAGGGACTTTCAGACCCCACAAGTGCGCCGACAAAGCGTTTTTGGCCGCCCGTAGGTCCATCGCCCTCCATGGCGTCTATCGCATCTATAATCGAGAAATCCGGGTGCACATATTCGCACAAATCGACGAGCATTTCCGCAAACGGCTCTTTTTCCGGGTAACGGCTGTGCAGCTCCGGCTTTAATAGCCCCGGCACCACACCGAAGAGATTTTTCACCGCGCCGGAATAGCCCATCATGCCATGGGTCTTTAACTTCGCAATGTCGATGACGAGCGTCTCGCGCGGCCGCGCGAACAGCTCTGTGACGGTCAGCGTACTGCAGCGCTTGCCCTCCGGCAGCTGCACTGCCGTGCTCTTACACGCTGTATATAACGAAAAGCCGTATTTTTCCGCCGCTTCCGTATAGCCGCACGCGCGGAATGTGCCTTTCATGATAGACGTATTGTACGGCCCGCCGCCGCTTTCCGCCACCAGCACGTCCGCGCCCTGCCGCAGCAGGCAAATCGCGACTGCAGCCGTCACATTCGGGTGCGTGATGATGGCCTCTTCCGGTGCAGAGCGCATGACGAGATTCGGCTTCAAAATAACGGTCATATGCGGTTTTATGCGGCCATAAAACGCCGAAGCGGTGAACATCGCATCCACCGCTTCGGTCAGCCGTTCTATGTCATAATCCGCAAGCCGCTTTACATACGCACTCACTTTAACTCCTTCAAAAATGCGCCGATGCGGTTCAGCGCCTCTGCAAGGTGCTTGATGGAATACGCATACGAAATGCGTACAAAGCCCTCACCGCACGCACCGAATGCCGAGCCCGGCACCACTGCGACGTGTTTATCGTAAATGAGACGCTCACAAAATTCATCGGACGTCATGCCGGTGGACTGAATGGACGGGAACACGTAAAACGCGCCCTCCGGCTCAAAGCAGGTAAGGCCGAGACGGTTGAGCCCGTCCACAATCAAACGGCGGCGCATGTCGTACTGGTCGCGCATTTCGGCAATATCGTCATCACCGTTTTTCAGCGCTTCGATCGCCGCGTACTGTGACATCGTCGGGGCACTCATAATGCCGTACTGGTGCAGCTTCGTCATCGGGGAAATAATCTCCTTCGGACCTGCCGCGTAGCCCATGCGCCAACCCGTCATCGCATACGTCTTCGAGAAGCCGTTGATGACGATGGTGCGCTCCTTCATGCCCGGCAGCGACGCAATGGAGACGTGCGGCTCGCCGCCGTAAGTCAGCTCACTGTAAATCTCATCGGAAAGCACGATGAGGTCATGGCGAATGATAATTTCGCTCAGCGCTTTCAAATGCTCGCGGCGCATTACGGCACCCGTGGGGTTATTCGGGTACGGGAAAATAAGCACCTTCGTCTTGTCCGTAATGGCGTTTTCAAGTTCTTCGGGCGTCAAGCGGAATTCGTTTTCCGCTTTCGTTGCGATGGAAACCGGCACGCCGCCCGCCATACGGGTCAGCGGGTCGTAGCACACAAAGCACGGCTCCGGGATAATAACCTCATCGCCCTCGCCCACAAGGCAGCGCAGCGCCATATCGATAGCCTCGCTGCCGCCAACGGTGACAAGAATATCGGTAGCTGCGGTGTATTCCAGGTCATATTTGCGTTTTAAAAAGCGGCAGATCTCCTCGCGCAGCGCCATCAGGCCGCGGTTCGGGGTGTAGCGCGTTCTGCCCTTTTCCAGCGTCGTGATCCCCTCCTCGCGGATATGCCACGGGGTGAAAAAATCCGGCTCGCCGATGGAAAGGGAGATCACGTCCTCCATTTCATTTGCAATGTCAAAAAAGCGGCGGATACCGGAGGGCTTAATCACGCGCGCACGGTCGTTCAGGTATTTGCTGTAATCAATCACAAAGGTTGCTTCCTCTCTCGTCAATCTCATCGTAGTCGGTGACAAAGTCCACGCCGCCGTCCTTATATTTCGTCAGAATAAAGTGCGTGGCAGTGGAGAGCACACCGTCGATCGGCGCGAGGCGCTTTGCAACGAACATCGCGATCTCAGACATGGTATTCGCCGTAACGGTTACGGCAAGGTCAAAGCCGCCGGACATCAGGCAGACGCTTTCCACCTCGGGGAAGGCCTTTACGCGTGCGGCAAGCTCATCAAAGCCGGAGTCCTTCTTCGGCGTAACGCGCAGCTCAATGAGTGCACTTGCGCGGTGTACATCTGTACGCTCCCAGTTGATGAGCGTGCGGTAGCCCTTGATGACGCCGTCTTTTTCAAACTTATGAATGGCGGCCGCCACTTCGGCTTCGGTCATATCCAGCATAACGGCAAGCTCCTGCACGGTCAGCTTGGCATCATCCTGCAAGAGCTTTAAAAGCTTTTCCATTTTCTTATCCATGGTGTTTTATCCCTTCTGTTTTAATTTTGCAGGCCTGCTGTACCTTTTGCAGCAGGCAGTGTAATCTGTTTTATTCGATTGGCACCTGCACCGGCTTGCGCTCTACAAACACGGTGTACTCCTTGTAGCCGATGTCGCTCAAAAGTTCCATGGCTTCCTCTACGCCGCTTGCAATGTTCTCCGTGCGGTGTGCATCCGCGCCGATGGTGACAAGCTTACCGCCAAGCTCCTTATAGCGCGAATAGACTTCGCGGTCGGGCAGCTTCGGCGCATCCGTGCGCAAAATACGGGAGGTATTGAACTCCAGCGCGATGTCCGACTTGATGAGCGCTTTTAAAACCGCGTCCAGCTCGTCCTGATACGGCTTGTAGCTGGGCGTTTCCCCTGCCTTACACATGTAGCGCAGCGGGTAGGTGATGTGCGCCAGTGTATCGAACTTGCCCCACTCCACCATTTCAAGGCTCTCCGCAAAGTAGGCGCGCAAAGCGTTGTCGATCTCCTGCTCGGTGGGATTATGCTCGCCGATGTGGTAAAAATCGTCGTGATCGCGAATGTTGTGCAGCGAACCGATTACCACGTCGTAGTCGCGTCCCGTAAGCGCATCATGTGCTGCGTTTAGGTCCTGCAGGGGCTGGCCGAGCTCAATGCCGCGCAAAAGCTTTAAATTCGGGAAACGTTCCTGATTTTGCAACAGCTCCGCATAGGACTGACGTACAACGTCGTAATACCGTCCGCCGGGAATGTGCGGCACGTTCATGTACTGGTTGCACTCGCAGTGGTCGGTCACGGCGTAGTAAACCAGACCCATCTCGATGGCGTTCATGCACATATCGCGCATGTTGCGGGTGCCATCGAACGAGCAGTTGGAATGGCTGTGACAATCGGATATATTTTTGTAACGCAAAAGATCATCCCCTTAAAGCACTTCGACCTGTATGCTCAAAACAATATACAAATTGATTTTAACACAATAAAAATCATTTTGGAATACCCAAAGCACAAGTTTTGCAACTTTTCGCCTAAAACCGCATTGTAAAGCGATGTGAAAGTTTCTTCCGATTTCCCCGCACCGTACCTTTTTGATTTTTACACCACTATTTCCTGCAAAACACCTTTTAAACCTTGACAGCGCCCCACATTTGATAGATAATAAAGAAATAGAAAACCACAGCAAAGCGCTTTTATGTTTTGCAGGAAAGGGTAGGGTCATTTTATGAAAGCAGTCATCACCGTAATCGGAAAAGATATGGTCGGCATTCTCGCGAAAGTCTCCACCGTATGCGCAGAAAAAGGCATCAATGTCATTGAAGTCACACAGTCCATCTTGCAGGATATGTTCGCCATGATCATGATCGTAGACATCAGTGCTGCGACCGTGCCGATCAGCGAGCTCTCCGATGAATTCGATACGCTTGGCGAAAAGCTCGGCCTGAAGATCCATGTTATGCACGAGGACGTTTTCAACTCCATGCACAGAATCTAAATCTATTACCGAAAGGCCGGGAATGAAACTATGATCGATACACATGATATTCTGGAAACCATAAATATGATCGATAACGAGAACCTCGATGTGCGCACCATCACGATGGGCATTTCGCTTCTCGACTGCATCGATTCCGATATTGATAAGGCCTGCACGAAGGTCTACGACAAAATTTGCAGCTATGCCGAAAACCTCGTCAAGACCGGCGAGGACATCAGCCGCGAGTACGGCATTCCGATTGTGAATAAGCGCATCGCCGTCACGCCCATCGCCATGCTGGCGGGCGCAAACCCCGGTGCAAGCCCCGTTCGCTTTGCAAAGGCACTGGACCGCGCCGCAAAGACCGTCGGCGTCAACTTCATCGGCGGCTATTCCGCGCTCGTGCATAAGGGCTTTGCCCCCGGCGATTACGCTTTGATTGAAAGCATCCCGGAAGCACTTGCGGAAACGGAATTCGTTTGCTCCTCCGTCAATATCGGCTCTACAAAGGCCGGCATCAACATGGATGCCGTAAAGAAAATGGGTCACATCGTCAAGGAAGCCGCCGTCCGCACCGCGGACCGCGACTGCATCGGTGCGGCAAAGCTCGTCGTGTTCTGCAACGCACCGGAGGACAACCCCTTCATGGCGGGCGCTTTCCACGGCGCCGGCGAACCGGACTGCGTCATCAACGTGGGCGTTTCCGGCCCGGGCGTTGTGCGCGCAGCCATCAAGAAGGCAAAAGATACCGATAACATCACCGAGATCGCGGACATCATCAAGAAGACCGCGTTCAAAATCACGCGCATGGGTCAGCTCGTCGCGCAGGAGGCTTCCCGCCGTCTGTGCGTGCCGTTCGGTATTGTCGACCTCTCCCTCGCCCCCACACCGGCGATCGGCGACAGCGTAGCGGATATCCTTGAGGGCATGGGCCTTGCGCAGTGCGGCGCACACGGTACCACAGCTGCACTGGCTCTGCTCAACGACGCTGTGAAAAAGGGCGGCGTCATGGCGTCCTCACACGTTGGCGGCCTTTCCGGCGCGTTCATCCCGGTCAGTGAAGACGCCGGCATGATCGCCGCAGCAAAGAGCGGCGCGCTTTCCATCACAAAGCTTGAAGCCATGACGGCGGTCTGCTCCGTCGGCCTCGATATGATCTGCGTTCCGGGCGACATCACCCCGGAGATTATTTCCGGCATCATCGCGGACGAAGCTGCCATCGGTATGGTCAACTCCAAGACGACCGCCGTGCGCCTCATTCCGGCCATCGGCAAGAAGGTCGGCGAAGAACTGAACTTCGGCGGCCTGCTCGGCTGCGGCCCTGTTATGGAAGTCAATACGAATTCCCCGGCCGTGTTCGTCAACCGCGGCGGCCGTATCCCCGCCCCGCTGCAGAGCCTTAAAAACTAAAAAACATAAAATTCAGTTTTTCGTTCATACTATCCTCGGTGAGCAAAGCGTTTTGCCTTTGTTCTCCGAGGATTTTTTATCGCCTGCGTTCGATTTTCGCCATCGGTCGGGTGCAGGCAAATGCAAAAAGGAGCAGAGTATATGCTGGACGTCATCGCTTTGATTTTGACGGTGATCGGCGGCATCAACTGGGGCCTCATCGGCATTTTCCAGTTTGATCTCGTCGCATGGCTTTTCGGCGGACAGGGCGCCGTTTTGAGCCGCATCATCTACACACTCGTCGGCATCGCCGCCGTATGGTGCATTTCCCTCCTGTTCAGGGACAATGACCTCATTGAAAAGTAAATGCACCGCAAAAAGCCGAGGCACTTCGTTTTGAAGCGCCTCGGCTTTTGTTGTTATATACGTCGGTTAAAAGTTCTGTCTGAAATACGCACATGCGCCGAGCAGGCCGGCGTTATTGCCAAGTGCGGCGGCCTCTACCTCAAGATCTTTTGCGAACTGCTCCATCGCGCCGTCCAAGATCTTCTCGCGAAGCGGGCGGATAAAATGTTCGTCTTCCCTTGAAATACCGCCGCCGATGAGCACCATTTCCGGGTTGAAAATGTGCACAAGACCGATGATTCCAAATGCGATGCTGTCGATCCAGCTGTTCACCGTCGCGCTGACGTCTGCGTCATCGAGGTGGTCAAAAATTACCTTGCCGTTGACGTCTTCTGCCGGTACGCCCAGCTTTTCGAGCAATGCAACATTCTCTGTAAAACGGCGCACAAGCGCGCCCGTAGAACCGTAGCGCTCAAAGCAGCCGCGGTTGCCGCACGGGCACTCCACACCGTCAAAATTGATGATATAATGCCCGATTTCGCCACCGATGCCGCGTCTGCCCTGAATGAGGCGACCGTTTTCGATGATGCCGCCGCCAATGCCGGTGCCGACCGTAACGACAAGCACGTTCTCCTTGCCCTTTGCGCGACCAAACGTCTGCTCGCCGAGCGCCGCTGCGTTCGCGTCGTTGATGACGGTTACAGGCAGATGAAACCGGTCTTCCAGAATTTTCTTCACCGGGCTGCCGAGCCAATCGCCGAGCTGTGCACCCACGCCAATAACCGTGCCGGAGTTCACATCAATCTGCCCCGTTGCCGAAACGCCGATGCCCTCGATTTTCACGGGGCTCTTTTCGAGAACTTCTCCCGCAAGGTTCGCAACCGTCGTCATAATCGACGTTTTGTAGCCGTCAAAGCTGACGCTGCGCGTTTCGGAAAGCAGAACTTTACCGTTTTCGTCCACAACGCCGATCTTCACAGCCGTGCCGCCGATATCAATGCCTAAAAGCGTACTCATGAAATGGCCTCAACAAATCTGCGGGTGATGTCACGCGGGCGTGTGATGGCCGTGCCGATAACCGCTGCGTGCACCGGGTAAGAGAACACCTTCTGCAGCTGGCCGCGCTCCCAAACACCGCCCTCCGCGATGACCGGCACGTTCAGCTCCGTCGTGATGCGGGAAAGCAGATCGTAGTTCGGGATAGCCGTGCCCTTCGTCTTTGCCGTGTAGCCGCACAGTGTCGTGCCGACAAGGTCAAAGCCGATCTCCGCCGCGTGCTTGCAGTCTTCATAGCAAGAGCAGTCTGCCATGAAGAGCTGATTCGGGTACTTTGCGCGCGCTTCCTTGAACAGCGTATCAAGATCAAGGCCGTTCGGGCGCGGACGGTCTGTTGCGTCCAGCGCGATGATCTCCACGCCGGTCGCCGCCAGTGCATCGATCTCCTTCATCGTCGGCGTGATATATACATCACTGTCGTCATATACGCTCTTGATGATGCCGATGACCGGCAGGTCAACTTCCTTTTTAATGTCCACAATATCCTCGCAGGTATTGGCACGAATCCCCACAGCACCGCCCTCTTTTGCGGCAAATGCAAGGTGGCCCATAAAGTGGTAGCCGTAAAGCGGCTCATCCGGCAGCGCCTGGCAAGAGACAATTACGCCGCGGTGAATCTGGTTTAAAATTTCCTGATTTGTCATAAAAACGCGTCCTTCCGTTTTTGAAAACATCCTGTATCTCTATCTTAGTCCGCTTTGTACGTTGCCTTGAGCCCAATTTCAAACATACGGCTCCACGGCAGGAAAATATCTTCCACGGTTACTTTGTCCGCAACGGACGTCATTTCCGTCTTTACAAACGTGCGCAGCTCCTCCAAAACGGCGTTGGCCGCCTTGCCGCGCTGCTCTTCGCACCAGAAGTACGTCATGCCCCACTGCGGCAGAATGTGCTCCGTCACGTAGCTGCGCACGACCGCACCGTAGCCGAAGTCCTCGATAAAACGCTCCACAAGGAAGTTCTGCTTCGCTTCGGTATTATTCTGGTACATATTGTTCACAATCATCGCGAGCACCGTGCCCATGGAGTTTGCAGAGGTGTTCCAGCCTGCATAACCTGCAAGCTTCATCAAAACACCTTGCTTGTTGAGCACGCGCAGAAGCTGCAATTCGCCGCCGTTCGTGTAGGCATTGTCGAGGATCGCCGTCGGAATGCCGCGCTTCAAGCAATCGTTCACAAAGTACAGAAACTCTGCCATATTGCGCTCCACATCATAGTTGATGTTGTTCGCCGGCTGATTTGCGGCTTCTTCCATCTCGTTTGCCGGAGCGGTGATGCCCATCACAACGTCGGCGTCGGCGAGCGACGGCACAGCGATGCAGCCCGCCGCCATGACGTGGTACTTTACGGTCTCATTGAGACTTCTGTCCTCGTAGTTCGGGATCAGCTGCGGCGCCAGCGTGGACGCATACTTGAGGTATACGCGTGGGGTGTTATTCTCAAGCGCGTTGATGGCGCGGGAAACAAGCACCATGCCGAGCTCATCGGCGCCCGGGTACAAGATCACACGGTCATTGAGCACCTTCTCGTCGATCTTCGCGCGCACGGTCTTCTGGTCCATTGCGGTGTAGCCGTACTTTGCGGAATCGTCCTGCGGGATGATGAGAAAATCAATCGTGCCGTCCTCCACAAGGTCGAGCGTGCGGATATTGAAGCTGCCGTTAAACGCGCGGCGGTCAAGATAGTCTTTAAGCGCCGCGGGGTCTACCTTGGCTTTCAACTCAGAAAGCTCGTCCGCGTCACCCATGCCGAGCTTTTCGAGGTGCGTCAGACGGCCGATATGGTGAATCTCTTTGCCGTAAAGCTCATAGTAATCCGGCTCCTCATCGTCGGAGGAATATTTCGGGCAGCGCATGATGCACTGGAACGCGTACAGCTTTACCTGCGGGTTCTTTTCGCGCAGTTCTTTTAAAAGCATCAGACGCTCCAAAACCGTCTCCTCGGAAAGATGGTGCAAGCGCGAGGGAATCAACCCGCCGTACAGCAGCGTATCGATGGAAATAACCGCCGCGTCTGCCTTTTCGATATTTGCGAGCAGGAAATCGCGAATGAATTCATAAGACGCCGGGGTCTTCTTCTGCCCGAGATGCTCCGGGCGAATGATCGTATACTTTTCGCCGTTGAAAATTTTGGACGGGAAATCAAAATTGCAGGGACGCTCGTCGAGCGGCAGCAAAATAATATTTTTCATGGTAGTCTCCTTTTACGCGCGGATGATCTTCCACGCACGTGTGTTGATGTTCTCCAGCTTCACGTCCGCACCGCCGCCGATGTACAGGCCGCAGTCCTCCGGCACTTCAAAATCTACCCTGCCGGGTGCGAAGTCAAACACATTGCCCTTGAGCGGCAGGTTCTTAGACGGCTTGCGGGTGAAGTCAACGTTTCTGAGTTCCACTTCGCGGATGTTGCCGTCCACGCCGTAAATGCCCATGGCGTTCTCGCCCATGCAGGTCACGCCGTCAATGTGCACGTTGCGGATGGCGCAGTCGGTCTCGCGGTGTGGGTCCTGCTCTGCCGGGATATGGTAATCGTGCTTTACAGCCATCATGAAGATCGGCTCGCCGTTGCCCCACCAGTTGCCGGCGCGTACACGCGTGTCAACAATCATGTTGCTGATGCGCACATTCTCCACAAGTGCGGACGTATCGTTGCACATGAAGCAGATGCCGCGGTTGCTCTCCTTGATGATACAGTTCGTGATGGTCACGTTGCGGATATGGCTGTAACTGTAGCCGATGACAATTGCCTTCGAGCAGGAACGCAGCACACAGTTCGTGATGACGATATCCTCGCACGGTTTTGCCCAATCCGTAATGCCGGAAAGCGCAATGCAGTCGTCGCCGCTCGAAATATGGCAATTGGCAATAATAACACCTTTACAGCTCGCAATATGGATGCCGTCGTCGTTCGGCACGTTGAGGCTGGTGTCAATCGTAAGGCCAAGCAGCTTTACATTCTCGCACGCGTTGAAGCTGAACGTCCAGCACGGCGCGTCGATAACCTTAATGCCGCGCACAGTAACATTCTTCGCATTGTGGAAGAAGATACACTGGCTCGGGCGCGTGCCGATGGGGTATGTGCATTCGGCTTCCTGCTCCTTTGTGAACGGAACACGACTGCTCGGTACGTTCATCACGCTTGTATCATAAAACGATGTGCCGGAAAGGTCAATGGTGCCGCTGCCGTCGATGGTCACATTGTCGTGGTCACGGTTGATAAGCAGGGCACGCAGCACCCCCATTTCATTGTGGATAAAATCCTGTGCAGGGTAGTCGTCGATATTCGTGGAGCCCTTTAAAACAGCGCCCGGCTCCAAATGCAACGATGCACCATTCAGATGGATTGTACCGGTAATGAACACGCCGCCGGGAACGAGCACGGTCTCGCCCGTCTCCCCTGCGCGGTCCACAGCCGCCTGAATTGCTTTTGTGTTGACGGTCTTGCCGTCAGCCACCGCACCGAAATCTCTGATATTTAACATTATCTCTTTCCCCAATTCTCTTCAGAGTTCATATTTTCTGCACCGATATATTCGGTGTAACAGACATCTTAAATCAATTTCAAGTTTAAAAGTAAGAATAATGAAGCAAGGGCGCAGGACCTTTTGCGTCCTGCGCCCTGCATTCAGATCATTATTCAGGTTTCAGAAGAACAATTAGCCTTCCGTGGTGCCCTTTGCGATCTCGAGTACGTTCGGGTTAGCATCCAGATAAGCCTGGAACTGGGTTCTGTACTCTTCCATGTACTTGTCGAGGCCAGCAGCCTTCAGCTTCTCGATAGCAGCATCGATGTTGTCCTCATAGGAAACCATACCGACCTTAATCGGGTAGATGGAGGAGATGATCTCGGTCTGGAGGTTTGTCAATTCACTGGTAACGTTAGAGGAATCGAAGATGAAACCTGCTGCCGGGGAAATGACGTAGTTATCAGACTTGTAGGTCATGTAATCGACCTGCTCGTCCGGCGTATCGGTAGCATAAGCCATGTACGGCAGGTAGCCGGTCATCCAGGTATCCATGCTGTACAGAGGGTTGCCGTCGTCGCCCTTGACCTGCTCAATTCTGTGATCGCCGGTCTTGGTATAGTGCGTGCCCTCAATGCCATAGTGGAAGAGGTCATGGTTCTCTTCGGAAGCATACAGCCAGTTGAGGAACTTGAGGCCGGATTCCGGATCCTCAGAAGTGGAAGAAATCGCATTCAGGTTCTGCACATAGGTGTAGATCATGTCCGGAATGTCGTCGCCAAAAGCTTCAACCCACTTGACCTCTGCGCCTTCAACACCGTTCTTCTGCATCGTAACACCGGTGTACGGGTCGAATGTCTGGGACGGAAGCATTGCGCCGTAATTAGCATCGTCGTACTGCTTCTGGTGGTCGCGGTTCAGGATATCCGGATCGATGAGACCGGCCTGATACATCTCGTAGTAGGTGTTTGCGTCCTTCTTGAATTCTTCGGACTCATAGAAGGAATCCACGGTGCCGTCCTGACGGATGAGGCAGATGCCGAGGGAGTTCTCAACATAGAACGGATAGGTATCATAGCTTCTGTGGAGCCAGTGCGCCGTATCCTGAACCTGATGGAACCAAGAATAAGCCTTCATACCGGTCTCGTTGAGGATCTCGTCCTGAGACTTCTTCATGAGGTCGATGATGCCTTCCGTCGTGTCCGGGAACTCGTCGTAGCCGACCTTCTCAGCGATGTCGGAACGGTAGTCCATGTAGGACATCGTGTTGTCGAAGGATCTCCAGTAGCACGGTACTGCGTACTCTTCGCCCTTGTAGAGGGTGCCCAGCCACTCGGTCTCGGAGAACTTGTTGTAGAGGTCCGGGTAGTTCTGGATGGAATCGTGGATGGAGGAGATAGCGCCCATACCTGCGATAGCGGAAAGGTTCTTAACGTCCTGCATAACATGCAGCAGCTCGAACTCTTCACCGGTCGTCAGCATGAGGTTCAGCTTCTCAGCATAAGCATCCCACGGGATTCTTGTGACGGAAACCTCAATGTTTACGCCGTCTTCCTTCAGTTTCTCGTTGACAGCAGCCATACCGGTCTCATAGTCCGGGCAAAGTGTGCCCGGCTGTACGATACGCATCGGGTGAATGGTGCCGTCGTCCTCTGTTGCCGAAGATTCGTCAGATGTGGAAGCATCGGACGAAGTAGAAGCCTCAGAGGAAGCAGAAGATGTGCTGTCAGCACTGGAAGTGTCGTTGTTGCCGGAGCAACCTGCAAAAGCCGTAACGACCATTGCAGCTGCCAGAGCCATTGCCAGCAGTTTCTTCGTTGTCTTCATTTCTTACTTCAACTCCTTGAAAATTGATATATGTGTAACCGTCTTCCACGGTAAACACCGAATTAAAATGTTTGCGGGCGATTAACCCTTAACAGCGCCGACGACCATGCCCTTAACAAAGTACTTCTGTAAGAACGGATACAGAATGATGATCGGGCCCATGGTGATAACGGAGGTCGCCATCTTAAAGCTTTCCTTCGGCGGGTTTACGTTGACCGTAGCGCCGGCAGTGAGCTTACTCAGTGCAGTGATCTGAGACTGAATCTTGAAGAGGAGCATCTGCAAAGAGTAGTACTTCTCATCATTCACGAGCATAACTGCGTTAAAGTAGTTGTTCCAGTAACCAATGGCATAGAACAGAGCAATCGTAGCCAGAACCGGCATGCAAAGCGGAAAGTAAATACCAAATGCAATCTTCACTTCGCCTGCACCGTCAATCTTTGCGGATTCGTTCAGCTCGGCCGGGATACCGCGCACAAAGTTGCGCACAAGGAACATATTAAAGGGATTGAACAACAGGCTCGGTACGATGAGTGCCCAAATGTTATCGTAGCAGTTCAATGCTTTACACATCATGTACCACGGAACAAGGCCCGCAGAGAAAACCATGGTGATGTAGAAGTAAAGGGACAGACCGTCTCTGTAACGGCAGGAACGGTTTGCAAGGGTGTAGCCTGCGCCGAATGTGATGAACGACGCAACGACGGTACCGACAACCGTTGCAATCGTCGTTACAAGATAGGACTGCGGAACGGATGAGGACGGCAGAAAGAGCATTTTATATGCCGCAGCCGACCATTCGCTCGGCCAGAAAGAGTAACCGTTGATCGTAATCGATTTCTCACTGCTGAAAGAAACAATGATAACGAGAACAAACGGCAGGACGCATATCAGTGCGAACAGAGCAACGACGAGATAAATGACGAATGTACCGACGTTCTCCCCCGTGCTGTGCTTGATTTTGTTGTTGGTGTTAGACGGCTTTGTCGCCGCCGCAACCGTGCTGTTCATGAGCTTGTCTCCTTTCCCTGTATCAGAACAGTGCGCCATCCGGGAACTTTCTTCTGACGATCCAGTTTGCTGTGAAGACCAGAATGAAGCCGACGATGGACTGATAGAGACCGATAGCCATGGAAAGGCTCGGATCACCTGTGTTCTTAAATGTACGGTAAACGTATGTATCAATAACTTCTGCAATCGGCATCAGCGAGCTGTTGTCGCGGATGATCGCATACAGCATACCGAAGTCGCCGTAGAAGATGCGGCCGACAGACATCAGGGTCATGATGCAGATGGTCGGTGCAAGCAGCGGGATCGTGATGTAAATGATACGCTTAAAGCGCGTAGCACCGTCGATATAAGCTGCTTCGTAAAGGCCTTCGTCAATGCCGGTGATCGCTGCGAGGTAAACGATCGTGTTGTAGCCCGTGTTCTTCCAAATGTTGAGGATCAGAAGAATCGGGTACCAGTAGCCGGGGGTAGAATAATAATTGATGCGCGTACCCATCAGATTGTTGAGCAGGCCCGTCTCTGTACCAAGGATACCCTGCAGCATGTAGCTGACGATAACCCAGGAAATAAAGTACGGGAAAAGCATCATGGACTGAGAAACCTTAAGGAACTTCTTCGCCTTGACCTCATTGAGAACGATTGCCAAAACAACGGAGCAAACCGTACCGACGATGAGGAACAGGATGTTGATGACGAGCGTGTTGCGCGTAACGGTCCACGCCCAGCTGGATTTGAAGAAGTATTCGAAGTTTTTGAGTCCGACAAACGGGCTCCAGATGCCCGTCTTGTAATTGAACTTTTCAAATGCAATGACAATGTACGGCAGTGTCAAATAAGAAAAGATGAAAGTGTAAACGACCGCGGGCAGCGCAAGCAAGTACAAAAACTTGTTTGTCCACAGCTCCTTAAAAGGATTCACTCTCTTCTTGCTGACATCAACCAAAGCTGACGCCTTACTCATGTTTGCGATCATCCTCTCCGAATAATGTGTCTCTTCTATATAAATATAAGGAAGAGTTTTGTTCACCTCTGCACAACCGCACATATAAAGTAAAGCTTATTTGCTTTATATATTGACTCTGCAAATGCGAACCCGGAATATCGCTATTCCTGCTGAAAACAAAGTGCCGACAAAACTTGGTGCTTGCCAAAGCGTGTCGTTTTGCAATCACAGCGCACTGGGTGCCCTCCCTCATGGGTCTTCCCGGAACCTCTGCCCCGTGCAGAGATACCGTTTTTGCAAACCGCTTGTTTGTTTTCGATGAATAAACTTTAACACGCTGTGAACGATTTGTAAAGTATTCTTTTTGCGATAAACTCCAAAATTTCAAAACAACTTTGCATTTTGGCAGTTTCAAGGCACTTCACAAATTTCGCTTTTCTCCATTTTTTGAGAATCGAATCACTTTTTTCGGCTTTTCGCGATATGAAACTACGGTTTTTTACGATTTGAATCAATAATCTGATTTTTCGCTTGCGTTTAGTGCCAAAATCCGTTATCATAGAGTTATACGAAATCTAAATCGTGTTTTTCGTTCTCTTTTTGTATTTGGAGTGTTGTATTTTGTTTAAAAAAGTAAAAACCCGGCTGTTCAGCCGGTACCTTTTCAGCATTTTCTGCGTGGTGGCCATAGCCGTTATACTCGTCACGCTTTTAATTTTTACCATCTACGCAAATTTGCAGGTCAGCTCTGCGCGCACCTATTCTGTGCATCAGTTGGAGCAGGTCTGTCAGATGACGGACATGCTCTACAGCCAAGTGCATTCCGTTAATAATCAAATTTTGAGAACAGCAATACGAACCGCTGCCTCTCCTCCAATACCTTCAACCGTCTCATCGAAGCCGACGCCGGCATCAAGCTGCGCGAGATCCAAACGGCGCAGAGCTATACGCGCTATGTTAGCCTTTATAACTCCGCCTCCAACCGTTTCGTCTCCAGCTCTACGGCAGATTTTCTCACGGATGACGATATTGCATACTATTATAGGAGATTGCCCGATAATCCCGGCGCCGATACCTGCCTTCTGCGCATGATCGGTGCAAACTACGCCACACAGCAGCTCAAGACCCGTTATGTCTATTCCTTCGTCTTCCGCGTACAGCTACGCAAAGGCGGCTCGCCCGACCTCATCATCGTAGACGTGGACGAAGATTATTTCAACGATTCCATATCGAACCTGCGCACCTCGAACGGCTTTCAACAGGTCCTGCTTTTGAACCGTTACGGCGAGGTTTTCTCCACCAATATCGCTGAAGGTGATTCAAAAACCTTTACGCATGCAAAACTCGACAATACTATTGTCTCCGTGGAGGATTTCCCGGAGCTGACCGACAATTCCGGCTCCTTCTCCTACACCTGCGCTGACCACACCGAAGCGCTCGTCACCTACGCCAAGGCGTCTTCCTCCGGCTTTACGATCTTCAATATTGTGCCGTACTCGAATATTTACAGCGGTCTCCCCCAGCTCGCCATCATCACGTTACTCGTCGGTATTCTTGTGCTTTGCGTCGGCATGTTCATCTCGTTCCGCACCAGTGCAAAGCTCTCTGCGCCAATCGAAGTGCTCTACAACAACTACGTCAAAAAGCCGTTGAACGACCATGCCGGCGATGAGCTCGACCAGCTCAGCAAGGCCTTTTCCGATATGTACATGAAAACCGATAAGCTGGAGCAAGGCCTCATCTCCTCCTATTCCGATTCCAAAAAACGCAACATTCAGCGACTTATGCACGGCGAGTATGGACAGATTCCGAATTACATCGAGGTATACCAAAGCTACGGCATCGACCTCACCGCGCCGTATTACACCATCGTCATTATCAGTGCAGCCTCCAAAGAGTTGCGCTTCGGCCCGGATGACCCAAACTATTTCATTTACAGCTACGCTCTCGAAAACCTCGCCACCGAAGTTTTGGGGCAGTTCGGCAGTGTCGTACCGTACCGCAATTCGCACAACTTTCTCGTGATGTTGCTCCCCCTGCAAAAGAACGCCTACCCGGAAAAGCTTGTGCCGGAGCTTGAGCGCGTGTGCGAGGTCATGCAGCGCGAGTTTGCCATGAACACCACCATCTGCATCGGCACCATCGTGGAGACAGCCGTCAATATCAACCTCTGCTATGAGGCGACGAACATCGCACTGGAATATTCCGCCATCCGTAATCAGGGCAAAATTTTCTTCGCCTATGAGACCGGCCAGAATATCAATCTCAACTCATACCACAACAAGCTCCACATGAAGCTTGCCGAGCACATCCGCGCAAATGACCTCGATGCCTGCTCGCATGAGTTCGATCTCGCGCTTTCCTACATGTCAAATGTCAGCTTCAATACAGCCGTTGCGTATTTCAATCACGTCATGATGTCGCTGCTCGATGATTTCTCCACCACTTTCACGGATGACGACACCGCTTATCCCATCTTGATGGATAAACTGAATAAAATTGACCGCCAGCTACCGAATGTCTATATGCTGCGCAAGCGCTGCATGGAGTTCATCACCATTTTGGCGCATCATCAAAGCATCAATCGCAAATACGGCAACGAGCTTGCCGCCGATGCCGCAAAAGAATACATCGACAAAAACTACGCAAATCCTGATCTTTCCCTTAAAATGCTCGCCGGCATGGCAGGCCTTTCCTCCGCCTACTTCGGCAAAATTTTCGCCACGCAGATCGGCTATTCGTTCAGTGACTACCTCAGCAACACCCGCATGAAAAAGGCCGAGCAGCTTCTGCGTGAGACTAAGCTGCCCATCAACCAAATCAGTGAAGCCATCGGCATTGTGAACACGAACTACTTCTATTCTATCTTCAAGAAAAAGTATGGCATGACACCGCTCGCCTACCGCCGCACGCGTTCCGGCGAAGCGGAAGATACAAAATCCGAAGAACAGGACGAAACCACAGAGTAATTCACCCGGTTTTACGGACCGTTCACGAATTGTTAGCAGTTGATTTTCATAATTTTTCGGAAAATGAATTGATTTTTTGTGCATTTACGCTTATAATGTGTATAGAACATTGAAAGGCGGCGAGCAAATGCGCATCCGTAAAAAACCACTTGGGGACAAAAACTTAGTCGGCGCACGTATTGAGAGCATTCGCCGCAATCGTGGCATGAAACAGAAAGAGCTGCTCGCGCAGCTGCAGGTGCGCGGTGTTGACATCAACGCCTCTGCCCTCTCTAAGTTAGAGGGTCAGCTTCGCACCGTCACGGATATCGAACTTTTAGCCTTCGCCGAAATTTTAGACGTCGATGTCTTCTGGCTCCTTACCGGCAAATCCCAACAGATCTAAAAGAAAACCGGGTAGCACACCGCACGGCAGCTTACCCGGTTTTCTTTTAGCTTTTTATCGTTTGTTTATTTCTATCCCCTGCGCCGCAAAATGCGTCCTATACAAAAATTCCCGGAGAGCACACAGTGAACAGCACCCCATTTGTTAGACAGTATGATATAATGTTTAACAGGTGGGGTGA